>MDTD01052022.1_pt1 | contig 26256 bp, 27 predicted proteins | sample 811221 | NCBI WGS metagenome assembly MDTD01 (sample SAMN05326646, study PRJNA326480) | marine metagenome | isolation source: seawater | place: Pacific Ocean: South West | collected 2011 | reverse complement strand
AGCGCGATGGAACTCGCATTGATGGGTGGGTGGCCCACCAAGGATGGACGAGCCGGTTCTGGGGCGTTTGAGTTCATTCGGAAGGGGTCAGGCCGAAAGCCGGGGGCGGCTGAGGCCATTTTTTTTGCCCAAAATTCGAGAACTCGCGATGCAGCTCTTCAAGGGCAGAGTTAAGTATGCGTGAAATTCCGCTTTTTGGTGTACAGCCTACCATGATGAATCCTCCCAGGCGCGGGAGTATGGGATCAGTTGTCTCGGATATCGATTGTTTAAGTCGTTTTGGTCGGCGTTCGAAGTTTTCGTTGCGGGCTTTTTCTCGCCGCTTCAAACGTGTCTGCCGCCATTGTCTTTCAGGACAATTTCGCCGCTGAGAGCCCGGGTTCGCTCCTGAATTGCACTGCCTTTGCGAACTCGGACGTTTCCACGGGCGACGTCAATATTATCGCCCATCTCGGGTTTGGCATTGGGTGTGCCAGTGGCTTCGGTTCATGCCTCGACATGGACAGTGCCACTGACTAGGTCAGCACGCTTAAAAGCATCCCTCTCATCGTGGCGGCGCTAATATTCTTAGCTTCGATGTGCCGGCCAATCTACGGCGCGACCCGCAGGATGTGTCGACCGTCTTGTTCGGCGATCTGACCGTAACCATCACACTTTCCGCAGGTGAACCATATCAGCCGATAAACCGGAATATGACCGTCGGGGGAGGCAACGCGAATACCATTTTCGCGCGCTGGAACATCGGACACGATTGGCTCGGAATTATCCTCGACAACGTCCCGGCAGAGACAAGCGAGACCTTATCGATCCGCGCGCCTGCCGCGGGGGCCTTTATCGCGTTCGGGGTTTTCTTCCCAGCGAGACGCCGAACCTAATCGGGCAGGACAATTTTTCGGAACGAGCGGTCGCGTTTGAGGTGCCATTCGCGGCTTAGGGCGTCGCCCCGGGTCTTGAATTTTTCTGCGTAAAGCAGCTCCCAGGTTCTGCCTCGGGTCGATTTTGCGCCCTTGCCGGTATTATGTGCCGCCAGCCGCATGTCCAGATCTATGGTCCAGCCGACATAAGTACGCCATGTTCCCCCGTCCCGGCTGCCCAAGATATAGACGTAGCTGGAAGCAGTTTCGGTCAAACGGCCGATATCCGGTTAGGCGACTTTTCTATGCGCGGGCTTCTTCAGCAATCCCGCCCGCTTCAGCACGCCGTCCAGCCGCTTTTCGAGCTTCTTCGTCGCCGGTGCCATTGGCAGGCGATGTTCGTTCTTCGGCATGATACCAAGTTTTTTCATCATGTATTTGATGGCGATCGGGTTCGTGTCGAAAAAAACGGCCTGATTGATCTCGAACAGGTCGTAGTGGAGTTTCTGCGCTTTCTTCAGATCGCCGGCCCAGACTGCCTCGCACATCCTGGCAAGCTTCTTGGGTTGCAGATTGCCGACGGCATTCATGAGACCGCAGGCGCCGACCGCCATCATCGGATAAGACAAATCTTCCAAGCCGACGAAAATACGGAAATCCATTCCGAAATGGTCCAGGCATTCAGACGCGAAGCCGAGATCATCGACGGCATGTTTCATACCTACGAAGTTGGGGCATGCTTTTGAAATTTTATCCAGAGTATCGAGCGAAACCGAGACCGCCGCCCTCCCGGGAATGTGATAGATCATCCAGGGCAGCGAGGTCTGTTTCCCCAGCTTCTTGTAGTACTCCACCAGTCCCCGCTGAGGCGGGCGGGTGTAGTAGGGGGTGACAATCAGAATCGCATCGGCCCCCGCTTTCTCGGCGTGCTCCGTCAAGGCTGATGTTTCATGAAGGTTCTGAGAGCCGGTTGCCGCGACGATGGGCAGTTTCCCGGCGCAGGCCTCGATCGCGACATCTACGACGCGGTTGCGTTCTTCCACTGTAAGCGACGCCGGTTCCGACGTGGTGCCGTTGACCAGTATTCCGTGAGAGCCGTTTCTGACCTGGAACTCGACAAGACCGGCATAAGCATCGTAATCGACCCTGCCGTTCCGGAACGGAGTAATCAGTGGCGGGATGGAACCGCGAAGGAAGGGTTTAGGTAGTTTCATCATGGTCGTCTGTCTCCCCATAGCAGTTTGTCATCCCGGATTTGTTCCGGGATCCATTTGTCGTAGATTGATTGATGTTCGGATCCCGACACAAGGCCGGGGTAACAGGATTTTCGCAGCTACTCGCCTGCCTCGCGCAGTTCTTCCGCATTGGTCTCGAAGCCTGAATTTGCCCCCAGAACCGACCAGGGCCGTTTCAGGTCTTCCTGCCACAGCAGGCTTTCCATGAAGATATTCAGCGGCTGGTCCTGGATGGTAAGTTCGTAGACAGGCTCGTCATAGGACGCATGGTTGTGTACGCCCCATCCCGGCGCCGACAGCATTAGGTCACCGGCTTTCCATTCGTAGACCTTGCCTTCGACCGTAGATCGCCCGGTACCGTGAAAATAATAGTTCATCGCGGACGACACATGCCGGTGCGGCTTGTCGACGATTTTCGGCGGACGCACTGTCATTGTGGCGAAGAAATTGGGCGTCGTGCCATTGAAACGCGTTGTCATCGGGTTGAACAGCAGATAGAGCCGTCGCCCGACGTAGTCGGAACCGAGCGCTGTCAGCTTGTCTAACTCCGCCTTCACTTCCTTCCACGGCCAGTGCAGCGCCTTGGAGTCTACCGATTCCGGGTTGATTAGCGTCTCGTAGGGCATCAGCCAGGCACCGTCGTCGTTCAACTGGAACGTCCCGTAGGGGCTTTTGGTTCTGGCGTCGGCTTCGTTGGCTTCGGCACGCGCCTTTTCTTCCGCAGCCTTCTTCGTTGCCGCTTCGACAAGCTCCATCATCGGCGGCGGTTCTTCGTCAACGATGTGGACGTTCATTTTTTCGAGTAGCGCGGCATTCGAATAGGTCAGTCGAACATGCAAATCCCTGGAGTCGTTCACATGCCAATACGTTCCCATGGATGGGAAATTGTATACGTCGTACTGGTTGAAGCCGATTTTCTTACCGTTGATGATTGAATGCCCTTCGCCCTGGATGCAGAAATTCACCTGGGTGGAATTGTGACGGATGGGGGCGGTTTGTTCGCCGGGTTTCAACACCTCCAGCGTCACGCGCACACCCGGGTTCAGGCCCGGGCCGACACCGAGTTCCTGCCAGCGTGGATGAACGATCAGGGATTGCCGGCGGCCGTTTTCGGGACGCGGCTGATCGGCCAGGCGATGAATTTCTTCATCGATCTCTTCCTTGGAGATCATCAGCGGTTCCCAGAGGTCCAGTTCCTTGGGATTTTTGTACCCGGTCCGGTCGATGAATTTGGGATTATCGCTCATAATGTCCTCTCCATGGCTGCCAACGGTTCAGAGTAGTCTGGCTAATTACTTAGAAATCTTAGTATTTGGTCGTTTTGCCGGTCAACCCATCTATTTCAGGCGCCCAGTCAGTCTTCTTCGGTGTCGAGGTTATCGCGAACTTTCTGCAGTAATTCGCGAAGCTGAAGGAATTCGCCGGCCGACAACCCCGCGGTTGCGATGTCGTTTACCTCGATCGCGACGGGCATCAGCTCGCACTTCATGTCACGTGCCTTGTCGGTCAGAAAGATATTTATCGTACGCCGGTCTTTCGGATTCCGAATGCGTTCGATCATGCCGCTCCGGGATAGTAGTCTCAACGCGCTGACCGTGGTGGGTTCGGTCGTGCCTACCCGGCGGCTCAGTTCGCGCTGGCTGAGGCCTTCCTCATTCCAAAGAGCACGCAGAAAATACCACTGTCCGGGCGTTATCTGGTGCGATTGAAGCCGGGTGCGAAGCGCTTTGGCAAATAGCAGATGGGTGTCTCGGACTAAATATCCTGCGCTTTTTTCCGGCCGTAGATCGTTACCGTCCGCATTGTTTACAGTCTGTCCCTGTGGCAGGTTCACGAGAGCCTCGCTGTATTTCAGCTATTAGAAATTTATTCCTCAGATACCTTATTGCTTGATAGCCGACAGAACAACAAGCGAAACAAAATTTAACTAATCGCGGCGCTTCATTGGGAAATGTTGTCTAGGGAAGAAATGCTTCCAAGTCGACATGGTCGTACCCGAACGGCATGGCCGGGGTAAATCTTTCCCGTTCCGTTTCCTGTGTGACCGCGGGTTTTGTCGCGTCGATGATCACCTTGGTGCCGATCCTGTACATCGCACTCATGCCAGGCACGATGTCGGAGACATTGTCCAGAGACCAGATGCGGGTGTTGGGTACTTTCACGATGTCGCGAGAACCGTGGACCCGCGTGGTCATCGACCAGAATATCTGGCGCAGGTCCGACGCATCTATATCGTCATCGACGGCGATGGCGATCTTAGGGTGAAGGTAGGGGCTTGATAGGGCGGCCATCAATGCTGTCTTGGCCTGTCCTTCCACCCGCGGTCGTAATTTCAAGACAATGGCCATCAGCCCGGATATGCCGAGGCATCGGACGTCGAGCAGGTCGAGACCGCCTTCCACGTTTTTCAGGTGATCCGTGACGACCGTTTCGATGCAGGTGCCGGTGATGGACTGGGTATCCGTCATCGGCGCCCCGCACTGCATCGCGTAGAACATGGGGTTTTTTCGGTGGGTGATCGCCTTTACCTTGAATATCTCGGTCGAACCTTCCATCGCGTATGTGCCGGTGGCTTCCCCGAAGGGACCTTCCTCGACCATGCCTTCGGGCAGGACTTCGCCCTCAATCACCATCTCGGCCTCCGCCGGGACCTCGATGTCGATGGTCTCGCATTTGACGAGTCGGACCGGGTCGTCGAGCAGGGAGCCCGCAATTTCCAGCTCGTCCAGCCCATAGGAAGACGTGAAGCCGGATGCATAGTAAATCGCCGGATGCGCGCCGATGACCATTGCTACCGGCATCGGCTCGTTGCGCTGCTGGTACTTTTGGTAGATGCGCAGCGCGTGGCGGGGGCATATCAGAAAGCCGGTCTGATCGGGCCCTTGGATCTGCTGGCGGTGTATGGACATGTTCCGGATGCCGGTCTCCGGGTCCTTGATGATCGCCATGCCAGATGCAATGTATGGCGACGGGTCTTGCTCCGCATGCCATAGCGCCGGGATCTTCGTGAGATCCGCCTCCTTGCCTTTCAGGATAACTTCCTTAACCGGCGCCTTTTCAGCACCGACCTCGACCGGTTCGATCTGGCGCTTGATTCGCTCCACCAGGGTCGGGATAAACTCTTCTTCGCTGATGCCCAGCGCGATCGACCATTTCTTGCGATCCGTGATCACCTGATTGACCACCTCCCAGCCGGGGAAACCTCTAAGATTGGTGAACAGCGTCGACTTGCCGAGACGGTCATACGCCTTCCAGCCGATCGCCGAGATGTTTTCGTGCGGATCCGCTTCCTTGGTGATGCGGATCAGTTCTCCCTGCTGTTCCAAATTTGCAACGTGGGCTCTAAGCGATTGGTCGCGCATGATGTATTCCTTAAGTACAATAGGTTCCAGACATAGCGAGAGTGCCGCATGAAGAAAAGTGTGAACGATATCGGTGGAGAGAACTGGGGGCCAGTTCCGCTCGACCAGAGGGAAACGCCGGACTGGGCCAAACTGTCTACGGCATTGCGTGGCGCGCTCGGCGACAAGGGTGCCGGGCTGGTCAGTCTTCACGAAGGCCGCCGGGCGCGCGAGGACCTGGGATACGACCGCTATCATGCGCTGGGCTACTTCGAGATGGGCATGCAGGCGATCCACGACATCCTGGTGCAGAAGGGTGTGGTGACTGAGCAGGAAGTCCGGGACCGCATCGCTGCGTTAAAATCCGCCCGGAACGGCGGTTGAAATACGAGGCCAGCCGTATCAAAATAATCAAAACGAGGAAGCAGTAGTGAACCAGCGTCAGCACGATATGGGCGGCATGGATGCCAGCCCGGTTGAGGCATCGGCCCACGAGGCGGAGCCATGGGCCAAGATGATCACGTCGCTTGCCGCGGCGATGCGCGAATACGACGTCATGCGCATCGACGAGCTGCGCCGCGCGCTTGAAGACCTGCCACCCGAGATTTACGAACAGGATTATTTCGAACGCTGGTCCGAGGCAATGGTCAATCTTCTCGAAGAAAAGGGGCTCCTGACACGGGATGAGGTTATGAGCCGGATGGACGCGATCAAGGCGAAGCTAGGGAGCTGACCATGCCATTGTTCAACGTGGGCGACACGGTACGTATCAAGAATTCGCATCCGCCGGGCCACCGGCGCACACCCTTCTACGTGCGCGGCAAGACCGGCGTGATCGAGCGCTATTGCGGCGATTTCAAGAACCCGGAGGAACTGGCCTACGGCTTCGACGGCACGCCAAAGCGAGAGCTTTACCGCGTGCGCATAGCGCAGACCGATCTTTGGGAGAATTACGACGGTTCGGCTGGCGACACCCTGGACCTTGAAATTTACGACCACTGGCTTGAAAAGGCTGAAGGATAGAGACATGAGCACCGATGACCGCGGGACGCATGATCACGATCATGATCACGAACATCCCGGCACCACGCCCGATGTGAACGAGACCGGCTATTATGAGCTGATGGCCGAGGCGATGAAGGAACTCCTGATTGAGAAGGGCGTCGTCAGCGCCGACGACGTACGGCGCAATCTGGAATTTCTCGACAGCCGCGATCCGGTGGATGGCGGCCGAGTGATTGCCAAGGCTTGGACCGACCCCGACTTCAAGAAACGGCTGCTGGAAGACGGTACCGCCGCGGTCGGGGAAATGGGCCTCACCATGGGCGACGCCGAGCTGGTGGTGGTGGAGAACACCGACGATGTCCACAACATGATCGTCTGCACGCTGTGTTCCTGCTATCCGCGGACGCTGCTGGGCCTGCCGCCGGACTGGTACAAGTCCAAAAGCTACCGGTCCCGAGCCGTGGTCGAACCGCGCGCCGTGTTGAGGGAATTCGGCACCGAAGTGCCCGACGACATGACCGTCCGGGTCCACGATTCTAATGCCGACATGCGCTATCTTGTCCTGCCAAAACAGCCCGAGGGCACTGAGGACTGGCCGGCCGAGAAGCTGGCCGAGATCGTCAGCCGTGACGCCATGGTCGGGGTGGTGCTTCCCGAGGCGTAGAACGCCTCGTCATTCGATGGGGCCGGCCCATTCCCCGCGCTGGTCACTCACGGGTTAATACACTGGGTGGCCCGGAGAAAGAGCGGGCTGATGCATTTTCAGGCTACGCCTGCTTGCGCGTGGCGAGCCAGATGCCGGTAAAGATCAGCACGATCCCCGCAGCATGGAACATGTAGAAATTTTCGCCGAGTAGTGACGTCGCCAGCACTACACCGAACACTGGTGCCAAGTATATGAAATACCCGGCGGTGCCCGGTCCCACCCTGGATACCGAATAGGCCCAAAATATCTGCGCCAGCACCGACGGCCCCAGCGTCATGAACCCGATCGACCACACGGCGGTCAGGTTCATCGGCACGGACCGGCCGAAAACGTATAGCTCGACCAGCCACAGCGGCAACATGTAAAGCGCCGCGAAACCGAACATTCCCGCCATCAGCGCGCTAGAGCTCAGCTCACCCGGTGCGCGCCGCAAGAACACCGCGTAGACTGAATACGACATGGTCGCAAGGAACAGGATGATGTCGCCGATGTTGAAAGTGAGGCCAAACAGCACGTTCACGTCGCCGCGGGTGACGATCACGGCAACACCGGTGAAACCCATTGCCACGCCGATACCCTCTCGCACCCCGAACCGGTCGCCGAGGAGGATTAACGCGGTAATCAGGATGCAGATTGACATCAGGCCCTGGAACAGCGCGCCGTTGATCGCGGTTGTGTATTGTAGGGCGACGTAGTGCAGGGCGCCGAATCCGATGGCGGACGACAGCGCGAGAAAGGAAATATACTTCCATTTCTGCAGCACCAGTTGCCGGTGGCGCCACAGCTCGCCCGACGTCCAGGTAAGCACGATCAGGAAGGCGAATAGCCAGCGCCAGAAATTGAGCGCGAGCGGTGGTATCTCGCCCGCCACGTGACGGCCGACCACCGACGACCCGGCCCAGAACAGCGCGCAGAGCGTTAGCAGGATATAGGGTATGACCGGTGAATTCTTCATGGGCCGTCCACTTTCCGCGCACGTGCAAAGGTGGCGAGCCAGATGCCGGTCGCGATCAGCGCGATGCCGACGGCGTGATACGCCTCAAACGGCTCGCCCAGGATGCCCGTTGCCATGATGACGCCGAAGACCGGTGTCAGGTAGATCATGTATCCGGCCTTTGCCGCGCCGATCCGACGTACCCCTTCGGCAAAGAACGTCTGCGCCAGCACCGACGGGAACAGCGCGATGAACCCGACGGTCAGGATGGCGGTCTGCGTTAGCGGCATGGAGCGGAACCAGATATGCTCGACCAAGAAGAACGGCAGTATCTGGAAAGTTCCGAACACCATGGTCAAGAACATGAAGGTTAGCAGGTCGAGAGACTCCGGCCGCTTGTAGAGGAATACCGCGTAGGTCGCCGAGCCGAACACGCCGAGAAACACTAGCGGGTCGCCCGGGTTGATACGCATGTCCAGCAGCAGGCCGATATCGCCCCGGATCACGATGGTCATCAGCCCAAGCAGGCCCAGCGCCACCCCGATGCCCTGCCGCGCCGTCACCTTGCGCCGGGCGAACAGGATACCCGCAACCATGATGCAGATCGGAAGCGAGCCCTGCAGCAGGTTGCCGTTGACCGCCACCGTGTACTGCATGCCGAGATATACCAGCCCGTTGAACGCTGCCATTGACAGGAACGCCAACCAGTTCAGCAGCCAGAAATGCTGCATCACCGCGCTGCGATGCCGCCAAGTATTATGCAATGCAAAGGGGGCGAAGACGAGTGCGGACAGAAACAGCCGCCAGAACGTCAGCGCCATGGGCGGAACTTCCTCGGCGGTGGCCCGAGCGATATTCGTGTTGGCCGCCCACAGCAGGGCGACCAGCGCCAGCATAAGATAGGCGATCAGTCGGCCTTGCAACCTGGTCGCCCTGGCGTCCGCGGCGGACCGGTCAGCCATTTTCGGTGCCGGGCTTTGACGGGGTGGAGCCGCGCTCGAACGTCGCCAGCCAGATGCCGACCAGCACGCTGGCGGCGCCCGCGATGTGATACCAGAACAGGTCTTCACCTAGGATGACGATCGCCAGCGCGCTGGCGAAGATGAAGAACAGGTTGCCGAAATATCCCGCCCGCGCTGGGCCCGATCGATAGGTGCCTTCGTTCCAGCAAGTGGTGCCGATAAAACTTGCCATCACTGCGACGTAGAGCACGAACAGAATGCTGTTTTGCGTCACCGGCATGGGGCCCACGGTGGCATGTTCGTATAGGTAGAACGGCGCGATCCCGATCACGCCGATCAAAGCGATGGTGGTCATAAACGGCATTATGTCGATGCGCTGCGGCTTCCAGCGCATCAGGAACGCCTGCCACGCCCAGATGAATACGGCGGCCAGCGCCCACAAATCCCCTTCGCTGAGTTGCAGTGTGCGCAGCACCTCCGCATCGCCTCGGGTGACGATCAGCACCGCGCCGCCGATGGAAAATACGATGCCCAGCCATTGCTTTGTGTCGATGCGTTCGCGCAGCACCGCGAGCCCGATCAGCAGCACCAGTGCTGGCAGGATCGACTGGATCAGGCTGACCTGTACGGCGGGTGCTTTCTGCAGCGCGACGTAGAAGACCGCGTTGAATCCGGCGACCGAGATTAGCGCGAAGGAGACGACGAACTTCCAGTGGGCCAGGATCTCGTGCCGCTGGCGCCAAGTGCTGGGCCCGAATATGGTTGCGAAGATCACAAAGGCCGTCACCCAGCGCCAGAACGTAAACGCCATCGGCGGGATGTTCTCCTCCGCCGTGGCGCGGCCTACAGTGGAATTGCCCGCCCACGTCAGGACTGCGAGCACGAGCAGGGCATAGCCGGACACCACGCGCTTGCGGGCGGCCGCATCATCGGCGGTGGTGGGGGTGGTTGACTCTGTCAAAGGGGTGATCCGATCAGGAAACACTGGAGCAACATAATACAGAATGCACGCAGCATTTGCCCGGTAGAAAAATCATGCCTACCATGCGGTTACCCGGCCACCCATAAGGATGATCCCGTGGGTGGCCGGGTAGAGGAGCGGGCTGGTACTGCGATTGAAACGACGCCATGGGACTCGGGTACTCTGGTCAATGGCCGTCTGTCCGGCTAACACAGGTTCATGTTGGGCACTGAAATCATGGGCTACGCCGTCTGGGAATTGGCCGTCATCGCCGGCATCTACTTCGTCGCCGGGGTGGTGAAGGGCGGTATCGGGCTCGGCCTGCCGACGGTCAGCATCGGGCTGATGGCGGCATGGCTGCCGGTGGAGCAGGCGGCCGGCATCCTGATCATTCCCGTCATCCTGACCAATATCTGGCAAGCGTTTTTCGGCACCGCATTCAGGCTAGTGATCGCCCGGCTGTGGACGCTGCAACTGGCGCTGGTCGTCGGCTCGCTAATATCCGCTCTCCTTATTGTCGGGGTCGAAACCGCCGTCGCCGCCGGGCTACTAGGCGCCATGCTGATCGTGTTCGCCGCCGTCAGCCTCATCGGCAAGCAGTACCGCGTGCCTGTCAGTTCGGAACGCAGCCTCAGCCCTCTGATGGGCCTCGCGACCGGGCTGATATCGGGCGCTACCGCCATCTTTGTAATTCCCGTGGTGCCCTATCTACAGTCGCTCGATTTCTCGAAAGGCCGCTCAGGCCGCGAGGACGACCCTAATGACATCACCGGAGCGACCGACGACACCATGCAGAAAGACGCGCTGATCCAGGCGCTGGGCGTCACTGTGCTAGTGGCGTCAATCGGCCTCGCCCTGGGTCTCGGCGCGCGGGGCGAACTGCCCCTCTCCGTTATCGCGCCCGGTATCATCGGAACCATCACCGCCCTAGCCGGCATGGTGTCCGGCCGTGCCATCCGCAACCGCGTGTCGCTCGAAATCTTCCGCCGCTGGGTCCTGATCGGCCTGATTTGCCTCGGTGTGGTGATGGTTGCGCGGGCGGTTGCGTGACGCCTTTGATGTCATCCCCGCTGAGACGGGGGATCTCCTGCCCAAGAGATTTCCGCCTTCGCGGGAATGACGTTGGAAGACGGCGCGCAGGGTCAATCTCTTCATCCCGGCAAGCCGTCGCTCTCCGCCTTCACCAAGCGACCGCCGTTTGCCATTATGCACCCCCACAAGGAGACATCGCCATGACCCTGCCAGATTCCGTCAACGGGTTCACCCTAATAGACGCCAACATTGCCGATATTCACGCCGCCTATGCCGCCGGCACGCTGACTTGCCGCGCGCTGGTCGAGGCGTATCTCGAACGCATCGAAAAAATCGACCGGTCGGGGCCGAAGATCAATGCCATTATCTCCACCAACCCACAGGCGCTGGAACAGGCCGACACGCTCGACGCCGCCTATGCTAAGTCCGGCCTGGTCGGGCCGCTGCACGGCATCCCAATGGCGATGAAGGACCAAGGCGATGTGAAGGAGATGCCTACCACCATGGGCTCGCTCCTGTTCGAAGGCCACATGCCGGAACGCGACAGCTTCGTCACTGCCAAGCTCCGCGAGGCCGGTGTCGTGTTTATCGCCAAGACCACGCTGGGCGAAATGGGTGCGGGCGACACGCATGGCTCGCTATTCGGCTCGACCGCTTGCGTCTACGACACGTCGCGCACGGCGGGAGGCTCGTCCGGCGGCTCGGGCGCGGCGGTCTCCGCCAACCTGGTCGCCGCGGCGGTTGGGCAGGAAGGCTTCGCCTCTATCCGGCGGCCGTCGATCTGGAATGGCATCGTCGGTATGCGCCCGACCGCGGGACTGGTCAGCCGCGGCGGCGTCTATGCGGGCTGGCCGTCTACCAATGGCTCGCTCGGCCCCATGACGCGGACGGTGACCGATGCGGCCCGCATGCTCGACGTCATGGTCGGGTTCGACCCGGATGATCCAATTACCGGGCGCGGCGTGGGCAAGGCGCCGGAGTCCTATGTTGCCGAGCTGGGCGACGGTGGCATGGTGGGCAAACGCATTGGGATACTGCGCACCGTGATGGGCTATCACTCGGAGCCGGACTCCGACGATTTCAAGGCAGTCGATGCGCTGTTTGACGGCGCGGTCGCCGATCTCGCAAACGCGGGGGCGGAGATAGTTGACCCGGTCGAGATACCCGGCATGCTGGATCTGTTGGCACAGCGCTCCACCGACGGGCAGGCCGAGGAGACTTCTTTCGCCGTCTATATGGCGGGCAGCGCCAATGCACCGTTTAAAACCATGAACGACGCCCGCAACCATCCGAAATTCGGCGACGCATTCCATGGGGTGCATGCCCGCTGGGCCGTCGACAAAAACCCCGAAAAATTCGCCGCTTACTGTGTTGCGCGGGAAGAGCTGATGACGCGCTTTCTGAAGGTCATGGCCGAAAACAAGCTAGACGCCATCGTCCACAAGGCGGTCGAACACACACCTACTCCCGTTGCCGACGGCACCGCCCCGCCGTGGACCGACCAGAAGGGTGCACCGCACTTGAACACATTCTTGATCTACGTGCCGAGCGTGGTGGTGCCGGCCGGATTCACCGACGGCGGATTACCGGCCGGGGTTACCTTCCTAGGCCGGCCGTATTCAGACGCGGCGATGCTGCGCCTCGCCTATGGCTACGAGCAGGCGACCGGCCACCGTCGGGTACCGGATCTGGGGTAGGGGCTTAGAGACATGCCCTACAAGCGGCTGGAGGACTGCCCCAACCGCCACAACAAGAAACCGTGCGAAACATGCACCATCCGCCTCGCGCCGGAGTAGGCGCTGGGGCTGGCGGCTTCGAGGCGGGCGGAAAGGCGCGCTGGTGCTGTGCCGGTTCATCGGTCCCGGCGTGACATGGTTGATCTCCCCATATGCGGAGGTGTGCGCGACGCCCCGCTCGGCGTGTTGAACACCCGCACACCTGTCCGCCTCAACCCTATCGCTGCCCAGACGGAGGAAATCCTCGCCGTGCGCGACGGCGAGATCAACGTGATGGGGCTGGGTTGCATCGACGGGACGCCGTTGCTGGATATTAAGTGGGAACGGTGAGATAAGGTCGTGCAAACGTTTGCACGACCTGCCCGCGACATGTAAATTCTTCCATGAAGCACGAAGCGGGCTGGGGCGTTGATGGTGTCCAGCCAACCACGAACGACCGCCGACCAAAGGGAGACCACCATGTCGCAGGATCTGTCCGATACCACCGTCTTTTCCGGCGATGACGATCTGAACCCCAACTACAACTGGGACCGCGCCATCCCGGCGCCTGGGCATTCGGGGGTCGATTTCGAAAAGCGGGTCGATTTCGACCGGTTGCATAAATACCGGCTGGCCCGCGCGCAGGAAGCGCTGGCCGCGTCCGATCTCGGCGCGGTGCTGTGCTTCGACAACAACAACATCCGCTATCTCACTTCCACGGTCATCGGCGAATGGTCGCGCGACAAGGTCGCCCGATATTCTCTGCTGATGGGCGACGAAGATCCACATCTGTGGGATTTCGGGTCGGCGGCGGCGCATCACCGTCTGCATGCGCCATGGCTGCCCGAAGATCACTGCCATGCCGGCATGCTAGGTCTGCGCGGCACGGTGCCGCCGGCGGCCGGTCTGATGGACAGCGCCGCCAAAGAGATCAAGCAGATGCTGGTCGACGCGGGGCTCGACGGCATGCCGCTCGGTGTCGATATCTGCGAGCCGCCGATGATGCTGGCGCTGCAGGCCGAAGGTGTCGAGGTGCGCGATGGCCAGCAGGTCATGCTCGATGCGCGCGAGATCAAGAACATTGACGAGATTATCCTGCTCAACCAGGCGGCCGGCATGGTCGACGCCGTCTATCACATGATCGGCGAAGAGCTAAAACCCGGCGTCCGCGAAAACGACATCGTCGCTAAGGCTAACGAAATGCTCTACGAGATGGGCTCCGACGACGTCGAAGCTATCAACGCCATCTCGGGCGAGCGTTGCAACCCGCATCCTCACAACTTCACCGACCGCATGGTGCGCCCCGGCGACCAGGCGTTCTTCGACGTCCTGCACGCCTATTCCGGCTATCGGACCTGCTATTACCGCACCTTCAACGTCGGCATGGCCACCGACGTGCAGGAGGACGCCTACAAGCAGTGCCGCGAATGGATCGACGCCTCGATCGACCTAGTGCGCCCCGGCGTTTCCACCGACGAGATCGCGGCCGTTTGGCCGAAAGCGGGAGAGTTCGGCTTCTCCGATGAGATGGAGGCCTTTGCGCTGCAGTTCGGCCACGGGCTCGGCGTCGCGATCCACGAACGGCCGATCATTTCGCGGCTGTGCTCGATGGACGATCCCAAGGAAATCAAAACCGGCATGGTATTCGCGCTCGAAACTTACTGCCCGGCCTCGGACGGGTTCAGTGCGGCGCGCATCGAGGAGGAAATGGTCGTCACTCCCGACGGGCCGCAGATCATCAGTCTCTACCCGGCCCAGGATCTGCCTATTTCGGTGAAGTACTGACGCGATAAAGAGAGAAGAACGTCATCCCCGCGAAGGTGGGGGTCTCTTGGCATCGGAACATTCACCGAGAGACTCCCGGCTTTGCGGGGGTGATGAACAAAAGGGAACGAATAAGGGAGGCCACAAGTGGCAACCAAACCGAAGGCTGCCAGCGGCAAGTCTAAAGCTGTGCCGAAATCCAAAGTAGCGGTGGAAGGCAAAAACGACGACATTGGCGAGGAAACGCGGCTTGCGCTGTGGCGTTCGCTGCTGGAAATCCGCCATGTCGAACAACGTGCCTACGATTTGTTCCTGCAGAACCTGATCAAGGGCACGTCGCATCTGGCGTTGGGGCATGAAGCCGTCGCCGCCGGGTTCGCCACCGCCATGGAAAAGGACGACTGGACGTTCTGCACCTATCGTGGCCATCACCACACGCTGGCGCGGGGCGCGTCGATGGAAGGCGTGCTGGGCGAGCTGATGGGTCGCGAATGTGGGCTACTGCAGGGCAAGGGCGGGTCCATGCACCTGACCTCCGTCGAACACGGCGCCATGGGCTCCTACGCCATCATCGGCGCGCATCTGCCCATCGCCATGGGTGCGGCGTGGACGTCCCAGTACAAAGATACCGGCCAGGTCTCGGTCTGCTTCTTTGGCGATGGGACAACCAATATCGGCGCCTTTCACGAGGCTCTTAATATGGCGGCGGTCTGGAGGCTGCCGGTGGTGTTCGTCTGCGAAAACAACCTCTACATGGAATACACGCCTATCAAAGACGTGACGGCGGTGGAAAACCCCGCCGGCGACCGGGCAGCGTCTTACGGCCTGCCCAAGATCGTTATTGACGGCAACGATGCCGACGAGGTCTACCGCACGGCGCAGGAGGCGTATGCTAAGGCCCGCGCGGGGGAAGGGCCGTCGCTGATCGAGTGCCTGACCTACCGACACTCCGGCCATTCCCGCGCCGATCCCGGCGATTACCGCCCGCTAGGCGAGCTAGAGGCGTGGCTTAAGAAGGACCCGGTGCCCAGGTACAGGAACCGCCTTGCCGAGTTCGGTATCGACCGGAAGGTGATCGATGGCATGGATGCCGAGGTGCTGGCCCAGGTCGACGAGGCGACGGAAATTTCCAAGGCCTCACCCGCGCCGGGACTGGAGCTTGTCGACGTTGATGTCTGGGCCGATGGAGGCACAGCATGGCGGAACTGACCTATCGCGAGGCGGTGGCCGATGCCATCGCCCAGGAAATGCGCCGTGATGAGGACGTCGTTTTTCTCGGAGAGGATGTGGGCGCCGCCGGCGGCGTGTTCAAGGCGACCGTCGGGTTGCTGAACGAATTCGGCTCGGTCCGTGTGCGTGACACGCCGATCTCTGAACAGGCCATTCTCGGCGCCGCCATGGGGTCGGCGATGACGGGTCTCCGGCCGATCGCCGAGATTATGTTTTCCGACTTCCTCGCCGTCTGCTGGGACATCGTTGCAAACGAGATCGCCAAGGCGCGCTACATGACCGGTGGTCAGATGAGTATGCCGCTCGTGATCCGCACGGCCAACGGCGGTGGTTCGCGCTTTGGCGCGCAACATTCTCAGTCGGTGGAGAACTGGGCGATGATGGTGCCGGGCCTGAAAGTGGTGGCGCCGTCGACGCCGGCGGATGTGAAAGGTCTGCTGGCAGCCGCGATCCGCGACCCGGACCCGGTGATGTTCTTCGAACAGAAATCGCTCTATCCCATAAAGGGTGAGGTGCCGGACGGCGAACTGGTGCAAGAACTCGGTACCGCCAAAGTGCTGCGCGACGGCGGCGACGTGACCATCGCCGCACTTGCCGCCATGGTGCCGCGCGCACTCGACGCAGCGGGGACGCTGGCGTCTGACCACGGTATCGAGGCGACGGTAATCGACCTGCGGTCGCTGGTGCCGCTGGATACGCAGACCATCCTGTCGGAGGTCTCGAAGACCGGCCGGCTGGTCACGGTCGAGGAAAATCCCCGGCTTTGCGGCTGGGGCGCAGAAATCGCGTCCATCGTGGCGGACGAGATCTTCTGGGATCTCGACGGGCCGGTGATCCGTATCACCACGCCGCATATCCCGCTGCCCGCGGCGGATGCTCTGGAAGATGCAACCATGCCGTCGGCGGAGCGCATCGTGCGCGAAATCGTCGAAAAGCTCGATTAGGACGGTTGAGATGGTGATGGATGTGATTATGCCGCAGCTGGGCGAGACCGTGTCGGAAGGCAAGGTGTCGGTCTGGCATGCCAAGGTCGGCGACGAAGTGTCGAATAAGACCCCATTGTTCGATGTGACGTCGGATAAGGTGGAGATGGAAGTCCCCGCGCCTGCCGAGGGCACGCTGCTGGAAATCCGTATCGAGGCCGGGGCCACCGTGCCGGTGGGCGAGGTCGTCGCTATCATCGGCAAGGAGGGTGAGGAAATTCCCGCGGCGTCGGAGGCCGCGCCCGCTAGGGCTGGGTTGCCCGAACCGGCCGCGGTGGCATCCGTCCGGACGGCTGCGGTGAAAGCCTTAAACCGCGATGCCAACGGCAATCCGCTATCGCCCGCCGTTCGCCGCCTGATCGCCGAAAACAATCTTGATACTTCGGCTATTGCTGGCACCGGCGCCGGGGGTCGGATCAAGAAGAGAGACGTGCTTGCCCATCTCGATGTCGGCGGAGCAGGGACGGCGGCGCGCTCTGTCCCGTCACCCGCGCCAATGCAGATCACCGGCGAGACCGAGATGATCCCGTTCAACAATCTCCGCAAGATGACCGCCGAGCACATGGTCCGGTCCAAGGCGACCAGCCCGCATGTGCTGCAGGCGGTCGAGGCCGATTTCGGCCGCGTCGCTCGGGCACGTGAAAACACATCGCGCCAGTGGAAGGAACGCGAAGGATTCTCTCTTACTTACCTGCCGTTCGTCGCCCGCGCGGTGTGCACGGCGATCCGGGATTTCCCGCGGGTGAACGCGCAGATCGAGGGCGAAAGTCTGGTGGTGCACCGCCGTGTTAACCTTGGGATCGCGGTCGATCTCGATTTCGACGGGTTGGTGGCCCCAGTGGTGAAGGATGCTGACCGCATGTCGCTGCCGGAACTGGCCCGCGCGGTCCGCGAACTATCGGAGCGCGCGCGTGCCAACAGGCTGACGCCCGACGATTTTATTGGGGGCACTTACACGATCTCCAATTCGGGGGTGTTCGGCACCATGATCACCGCGCCGATCATCAACCAGCCGCAGGTGGCGATCCTCTCGATCGACGGGATTACCAAGAAACCGGTGGTGATCGAAAACACTGACGGCGAATCCATCGCGATCCGCCCGGTTGGCGTGCTGGCACAGAGCTTCGACCACCGCGCCATGGATGGTGCCTATTCGGCCGCGTTCCTCCACCGGGTCCGCGAGATCATCCAGACAACAAATTGGGCGACGCTCGTTTCGTAGAGGTAGAACCGGATATCGAAAGTAGTTTGTCATTCCTGTACCGGCGCGGATCTAATTGATACAAACGCAGAGAGAGACCGTCGCCTGAGCGGGGATGACAGCTATAGGCGTACAGCAACCTAAACCTCCGCCGTCGACCCGCGAACTATCAGTTCAGGCCGCAGGGTAGTTGCGCGTGCCGGTGAGTCCGGGGTTTCGATAAGCTCGATTAGTCGCCGCGCCGCTTCCCGCCCCAGCTCGTAATGCGGGATGCGGATGGTGGTCAGCGGCGGCGACAGGCGGTCGACGAAGGGCATATCGTTGAAGCCGGTTACGGATATATCGCCCGGGCAGGATAGACCGGCATCGGCGATCGCCTCGTAGGCACCCAGTGCCAGCAAGTCGTTAGCCGCGACGATAGCGGTGAATTCCTGGCCGTCCGAAATGAGCTGGGCGGCGGCGCGCAGGCCTTCGTCTTCCGAAAAGGCATTTGTTTCCACGACCAGTTTTTGCTCTGATAGCAGTTCTTTCGCCCCCATGACGGACAGAAATCCCTCGCGCCGCGCATTGCCGGTCGATAGGGTCTGCGGCCCCGCGATATGAGCGATCCGCCTGTGTCCCAGTTCCTTCAAGTGGCGGACGGCCAGCGAGATACCCAGTACGTCATCATTGACGATGGACGATACACCGTCGGCGTCGGCGGTCCGGTTCACTAAGACGACCGGTAGTCTGTCTTTCAGGAATTCGGCGATGAGTGGATCGTCGCGCCGGGCGGTCGCAAGGATGAGCCCGTCGACTTGGCGTGCCCGCATCGTGGCGACAGCATCCATTTCTCGGCTGACGATGTTGTCGGTGTTGCCGAGGATCGCAGTATAACCATTGGCGCCGAGGCCGTCTTCGATCCCCCGGATGATCGGCGGAAACAGCGGATTCGTGATATCCGGGATCAGCACGCCTATGGTGCTTGTACGGTTAGTGCGTAGTCCCCGTGCCGCTTGGTTGGGACGGTAGCCGAGTTCGTTCGCCACTGTAATCACCTTGTCGACGACTTCCGGTGTGATCCGGCCACGTGTCACCGGGTTGAGCACGCGAGACACCGTCGAAGGATGTACGCCGACGCGTTCCGCTACTTCCCTGATCGTTACCCGGCTTCTGTTCGACATTTGCGTTGCCCGTTTGTTGGCGTTCCGGCCTTCTCCACGTGAGCGGATTCAGAGTGCAATACCTTGCTATTCTATCGGCGCTGGCGGTACAGTATGCAACAAATGTGCAAACGATTGCACATATATCCATAAGCATCAATAATGGACGATTTTCGGGAGGGGGCATCATGTCTGTGCAGGATTTATCGCAACACAAAATCGGGTGGATCGGCGCGGGCCGCATGGGTTTTGCCATGGCGCAGCGGTTACTGGAGGGCGGCGCCGACGTCGCGGTGTGGAACCGGACCAAATCCAAGGCCGAGCCGCTGGCCGGCAACGGGGCGACCGTGGTCGAGAGCCCGGCGGATCTGGCAGACCGGGATATCGTGTTCACGATGGTCGGCGGACCGGCGGATTTCGTGCAGGTAACGCTCGGTGATGGCGGTGTGCTGGCGCAGGACCAGAAGCCGAAGATGCTGATTGATTCGACCTCCGTCGATGAGGCGGCGTCTTCCGAAGTCCGCGAGGCGGCTGAACAGATGGGTGTGCATATGTTAGCCGCGCCTGTTTCGGGCAATGCCAAAGTGGTTAAGGCTGGCAAGTTGACCTTTGCGGTCTCCGGGCCCGAGGCGGCTTATGACGAGGCGAGGCCCTATCTCGATGCCATCGGGCGCGGTTCGTCCTATGTCGGTGAAGGTGAACTGTCGCGTTTCATCAAGATCTGCCACAACGTGATGCTAGGCGTGGTGATCCAAAACATGGTGGAAATCACCGTGTTGGCAGAAAAGGCCGGAGTGCCGCGGTACGCCTTCCTCGATTTCCTGAACAACAGCGTTATGGGCTCGATGTTCACGAAGTACAAATCACCGTCGCTCGTCAATCTCGATTACTCGGTAACGTTTACGCCCGAGCTGCTGCTTAAGGATCTCGATCTCGGTCTCGCGGCAGCGCGCGCCAACGGCGTGCCCATGCCGGTGACCACGGCGGCCCGAGAAGTCGTACAGATGCTCATCGGTAACGGTTATACGGAAGAGGATTTCACCGCGCTGCTGTCGATGCAGGCAAAGGCGTCGGGCCTCGATCTTAAATCCGAAGACGAAAAGGTGCCGGACGGGCTGTCGGACTGACATTTCACGATTTGCCTGTTATGTCAGGCGGATGGAATTCGGTACCGATCTCTATTCCTTGAGCATCATCGGATTGGGACTGGCCCTTGGCGCATTCGTCAAGGGCCTGACCGGTATGGGGCTGCCGCTAGTCGCAGTCCCCTTCATGGCGAGTTTTCTGGGTGCTGAACACGCCATCGTGGTGATGCAGATACCGGGACTGGTATCCAACGCGTGGCTGGTCTGGAGCCACCGGCGCGAGGCAAAGACCACGCCGCTCAGATACGATATGATCTTGCCCGCCTGCGCGATGACCGTTGTCGGCGTATGGTTTCTGGATGTAACCGACGATCGTATCATCATCCTGCTGCTGGCCGTCGCGGTGGCATCCTTTCTGGCCTTACTGGTATTAAACCCGTCGTTCAAGCTGGATGGCGTCATCGGGAAGATCTGCACGCCTATATCCAGCATGGTCGGCGGTTTCGTGCAGGGGGCGGCCGGCGTGTCTGGACCACTGTTCTCCACGCTGATCATGTCGTTCCGCCTGCCCAAGGAGGGGTACGTGTTCTATAACGGTCTGGTATTTGGGCTGTTTAACCTGGTTCAGATCATTGCAATGCTGTCTTTGGGCATGTTCACCACCCAGCGCTTTTTCGAAGGCTGTATCGCCCTTGTTCCGCTGTTCGTTTTTCAGTTCCTCGGGATGCGGGTAATGGGCTACGCCAGCCCAAAGGTCTTCACCGGTGCTGTGGTCGCCGTGATCGTGGTGATGGAAATCAAGTTAGTGTGGGAAGGATTGGGACTGTGACGCCGGAATCCCTGATTATCATTTTCGCCGCGCTGGCGATCGGATCCTTCGCGAAGGGCATGACCGGGCTCGGCTTGCCCCCGACCAGCATCGCCATCCTCGCGGTATTCTTCGGCGTAGAACACGCAATCGTTGTGACGACGATCCCGGTCGCGTTCTCAAATCTCCAGATCGTCTGGCTGGCGCGCCACCGCTTTAAGGAAATCCCGCAGATCTGGCCACCCCTTCTTGCGGGTGCGCTGGGGGTCGGCCTGGGTACCTGGGTGCTGGCGACGTTGAACGAACGGACGCTGACAATCGTTCTTACAGTGTGGATCGCAATCTATCTAATGACCGTGCTGTTCAACCTGAAGATCGAGCCGGAAGGGAAAGCCGCGCGAGTGTTTTCGCCGGTTATCGCCGGCGGGGCGGGCATCTGCCAGGGAGCGGTGGGCATGTCAGGCCCCTTTATCGCGACCTGGGCGCACGCGATGGGGTTCTTGAGGGAAACCTACGTCTTCGCCACGTCGCTGCTGTTTATGTCGATTTCGGTAACGCATGTGTTGGGCGTCGGCGTTGCTGGCCTGTACGACCAAGAACGCATCGTGCAGGGCCTTCTGGCCATATTGCCGGTAATGATCTTTATCCCGCTCGGCATGCGCCTGACCAAGCGCGTCAGTCCGAGGGTGTTCAACCTGTTGATCATCGCCATCATCGCACTGATGGAAGTAAGACTGGTCTGGGGACTGATGACTGGTGGTTGATTCTACGGGGCAATACTTCTCCGTCATCCCTCCACCCCTCTCCGCAGGCGGGGATCTAATTTAAGCGACTGAATAATGGCCAAAAGACCCCGGTCTGCGCGGAAATGACGAATAAACTTCGATCGTCCTCTTCAGGATGAAGAGGCGGTTGCTGGCGATCAAGCGGGGCGGCGGCGCTGGGGGGCGTGCGCTGCTTGGCTTGCTGTTAGCTATTCTTATGCGCAGACGCTCTACCCCGATGGTCTGAACCCGTGGTATGGCTTGCCGCTGCCGTAATCGGCTGTATCGTATGTGGCTATGACCATGGAATCGGCCGAGCGCCACTGGGCGGGCCGGGGAGGCGAATGGAAGGGCCGGACGCACGGACCGTAGTTGGCACGCTCTTTACAGGTAAGCCATCGGAATGAACAAGACACCTGCTAGCGATGTCGAAATACCCACCGGCAAGGGAGCGGGGGATGAGAATTTTCCCGTCGGGTCGTTTCTGCTGCCCCGGAAACTTCGGCCGCATGTTGCGATTTTCTATAACCTGGCCCGGGCGACGGACGATATCGCCGATAACGGCGAACTGACGCCTGAGGACAAGCTAAGCCGGCTCGACCGCTTTGAAAAGGCCCTGACCTGCAACGTGATGGGCGATCCCGACCTGCAGAAATCCTATGCCGTCGCTCAAAGCAGCGAAGATACCGGCGTGCCGGTTCGCCACAGCGTCGACCTTATTCACGCCTTCAAGCAGGACGCAGTGAAACTGCGCTACAACGACTGGGACGACCTGATGGGATACTGTGCTCTGTCCGCATCGCCCGTCGGCCGGTTTCTGCTCGATCTGCATGGTGAAGACCCTGCCGGCTATCCATCGTCAGATGCGCTGTGCAACGCCCTGCAGGTGCTCAATCACCTGCAGGACTTGAGAGACGATTACCGGACGCTGGACCGGATATACCTGCCCGGCGACTGGATGGCCGAGCAGGGGGTGACAGTCGGTGACCTGGATGCGGATGCCACCAGCCCGGGTCTCCGCGCGGTCATCGACCGCTGTCTCGACGGTTGCGACCGGTTATTGGAAGACGCGCGCCGCCTGCCGGTACAGCTTGAAAACCGCCGTCTCAGGATGGAAGCCTCGGTGATAGTGCGGCTGGCAGCCCGGCTGACGGTTCTGCTGCGCGAGGGCGATCCCGTTGCGGGGCGCGTCGAGCTGACGAAGGTCGACTTTCTGGATTGCGGCGTGCGTGGCATCGTCGCTGGATTGCTGCGGATCTAGTCCAGCATTTTTCGTAGTAAGCGCCCATCACGTCGCTGATCGGCTTGCCAGCCAGGACGGCTTTGGTCATCAGCGCTTCGCGCGGGGAGATGATTTCCGCCGAGGCGGCAATTACCGCTGCCTTGTTGCACGCTAAGAGGTTAATTCCGGACCAGTCGGCCGAGAGGTAGTTACCGGGCGATACCATTCGCTCGTCCACCGGCGCAGCAGGCGAACCCGGTCAGCCGTTTTTGAACTCCGGCTTCCGTTTTTCAACGAACGCGGCCATGCCTTCGACCTGCTGGTCTGTGCCGAAACTGGCATGGAACAGGCGGCGTTCGAACCGGACCCCTTCCGACAGGGTCGTTTCATAGGCCCGGTTGACGGATTCCTTAATTATCATATTCGCATGCAGCGATTTGTCCGCAATAGCCTGAGCGGTCTTCACCGCTTCGTCGATTAGCTCATCCGCCGGCACGACGCGCGATGCAAGCCCGGACCGTTCTGCCTCTTCCGCATCCATGAAGCGACCCGTCAGGCACATTTCCATGGCCTTAGATTTGCCGACGAAGCGGGTCAGGCGCTGGGTGCCTCCGGCGCCTGGGGGGATCCCGAGGTTGACCTCCGGCTGGCCGAACTTTGCGCTATCAGCGGCAAGGATGAAATCACACATCATGGCAACTTCGCAGCCCCCCCCAAGGGCGAAGCCTGCGACCGCCGCTATCACCGGTTTGCGGCAAAGGGTCAGGCGTTCCCAGCCCGCGGTGATGAAATCTTCTCGGTAGGCTTCCATCCAGGTTTTGTTCTGCATTTCCTTGATGTCCGCGCCGGCCGCAAAAGCCTTTTCGCTGCCGGTCAGTACCATGGCGCCGATACTGTCGTCCGCCTCGAAAGTGTCCAGCGCCTCAGTCAGGTCCGCCATCAGAGGTGACGACAGCGCGTTCAGCGCTTCAGGTCGGTTCAGCGTAATGAGGCCCACATTGCCCCGGGTTTCGACGATAATGTTCTCGTAAGCCATGGAATTCTCCTGTCGGCAATTAGGTGTCAGTTTAGGACGAGTTCCTGGTCGCCCAGCGATTTGAAATGTTCGTCGATGTAGGACGACGTGACCTCCGCCAGCGTCGTCGGTTTCCATTGTGGGTTCCGGTCCTTGTCGACCAGCGCCGCGCGGATGCCTTCGTAGAAATCGTGTCGCAGCAGGACTTGGCAGACCAGACGGTATTCGAGGATCAGCGAGTCCCGGGTGGAAATGCCGGGATTGCTGGTGATCTGACGCGCGGTCATTTTCAGGCTTGTCGGCGACATGTGACCGAATGCGTCCAGCGCCCGTTTGGCGACGTCCGATCCGTCTTCCTGCAGCGCCGCGACGATGGTTTCCATATCGTCGGCGGCAAACAGCCGGTCGATATCGCGCTGAAGCGCTTCTAGTTTCGAATCGCCTGCTGGCGAGGAATATTGTTCGAGAACGGCGTCTACCGCCGCGAACCGGTCACCCGCGTAGTCGGCATTGATCAGGGCGTCCAGCAGGACCGGATGCTTGTCGCTTGCCACATGGTGGGTACCGAACCCTGCGTATATCGCGTCCGCTGTATCGAGCCGGGCACCGGTCAGCCCCAGGTACAGCCCGGTCCGGCCAGGGCAGGCGTTGAGAAAGGCCGTCGCGCCGACGTCTGGCAGGAGCCCAATGCCCGTTTCAGGCATGGCTGCCATAATGTTGTCGCCCATGACCCTGTACCGTCCGTTGACTGAAATACCAAGACCGCCGCCCATGACGATCCCGTCAATTAGGCTGATATAAGGCTTCGGGAATTCCGCGATCGCGGTGTCCATGGCGTACTCGATCTGGAAGAAGCGCCGCGCCGCCACGGGGTCTTCCTGTCCGGTCGAGGATACCTGGCGGACATCGCCACCGGCGCAAAATGCACGTTCTCCCTCCGAGGTCACGATCACGGCGCCGACGGTGTCATCGTCGCGCCAAGCGTCTAGAAGTTCGTGCATCGTTTCGCACATACCCGACGTCAGCGAATTGAGCGCTTTGGGGTTGTTCAGGTGAATGCGGCCGACCGACCCTTCGACCGAAGAAATGATTTCCTGACTTTCGGACATTTTTCCATCACGTTTGTTGTCGGGCATCTATCGGCTTCGTCGTTTGGGTCAAGCAATCTTCTGCACCGCAATATTAGGGTTGCAGCGCGGCGAAACCGCAGGGATTATAACCTGATCTTTCCCGGACAGGAATTCCTATGCCCGACCGATACTTCGAAGACTTTGAAACCGGACAAACCTGGACCTACCCGGCCTGGGTCCTGGAAGAGGGATCGCTTATAGAGTTCGCCAAACGCCACGACCCGCAGCCGATGCACACAGAGCCGGATTCAGAGGCTGCGGAGGCTTATGGCGGCGTCATCGCCAGCGGTTGGCAGACGGCGCTGGACTGCATCACGCCGTTTCTGGACGACGTCATGAAAAATACGGCCGGGCTGGCATCGCCGGGCTTCGAAACGTTCCAGTGGCTGCAACCCGTCCGGGCGGGCGAGCCGATTACGCCAAGGACGGAGATTCTGGACACTCGTCCATCGAAATCGAAACCCGATCGGGGAATCATCAAGCTGGAATTTAGCGGCTCCAACGCCGACGGCGAGATCGTATGGCGGGCCGTCGGGTCATTTTTTATCGGCACACGGCCCGCCGGTTCATGACCGTTAACAGCAGTGCTCGTCCGGCGGACCGAATACAGCGCATTCCGAGACGCCTGGGATGTCGATCAGAACGCGTTCGATCTCCGCCGGATGGATATTCAACCCGCCAAATATGATCATGTCCTTCGACCGGCCGACCAGTGAGATCACGCCGTCTTCGTTCGGACCGCAAGATCACCGGTCCAGCCCCAGCCGTCGCCGGTGCGGAAGAATTCGGCAGTCTGTTCCGGATCGCCAATATACCCGTTCATCAGGGTCGGTCCGCGAAAGCACAATTCGCCGATAGCCGCTTCCGTGCACGGGGTGGTAAAAATCGCGCACTCGGTGTGTCCGGTCGGATGGCCGATCGCTTCAGGGTACTTGCCGCGGTCTTTCCTGTACGAGGTGACCAGCGGGCCGATCTCGGTCATGCCGTAATTCTGGATGAATTCGCAGCCGGGTAGCATGCCGTCCGCCTGTTCGATCAGGCCCAGCGGCGCAGGTGCGCCGCCGTAAACGATTTTCCGTAGGCCTGATAGAGCGCGCGCGTCGAACGCCGGATGCTCGATCAGCATGTGTATCTGCGCTGGAACGAGGAATGTCGCCGTGATGCCGT
>MDTD01009795.1_pt1 | contig 26259 bp, 23 predicted proteins | sample 811221 | NCBI WGS metagenome assembly MDTD01 (sample SAMN05326646, study PRJNA326480) | marine metagenome | isolation source: seawater | place: Pacific Ocean: South West | collected 2011 | reverse complement strand
TCTTTGTCTGGATAAGACCACATCTAACCACTCTCGACATAATAGTGTCCGTTCTCCCTTTTGGTGTCGCTAAAATCAAACAGGCTAATCTAATTAAGTATAGACTGGCGCGGCTTTTAAACCGGCACTTTAGCCAGGGTTTCCATTGCTTTTCTCAATACTTTGAGCGTCGAATCGACATTCTCTTTGGTTATGTTCATGGGCGGCTTGATTCTGAGGACATTGCCATAAAGTCCGCCTTTACCGATAACTACTCCATCATCTTTGGACATCTCCACCACTCTCTTGGTCTCTTCCACCAGAGGTGTTTTGTCCGGAGCGGCAAGCTCAACTCCCAACATCAATCCTTTTCCTCTCACCTCACCGATGAGGGAAGGGAAACTCTTCTGCAGGTCTTTCAAGCCTTCCACGAGATAGTCGCCGACAACCCGCGCGTTCTCCATGAGGTTTTCTTCTTCAATGGTATCGAGAACAGCAAGAGCGGTCGCGGAAGATACCGGATTACCGCCGAAAGTGTTGATCTGTTGTTTGGTCAGATGCTCCGCGATCTGAGGCGTAGCCACCACGGCGCCTATCGGCAACCCGTTGCCCAAACCTTTAGCCATGGTCATCATGTCCGGCTCAACTCCCCAGTTGGTTATCCCGAACCAGTGTTTGCCTGTTCGTCCCACACCGGTCTGTACCTCATCGGAGATAAAGAGAGCGCCATAGTTATCCAAAACTTTTTTGACTTCTTTGAAATAATCATCGGGAGGAGTAATCGCTCCACCCACACCCTGGATAGGTTCGGCGATCATGGCAGCCGGCTTTCCGGAAGTCTGGGTCTGGATTGTACGCTCCAGATCCTTGACACACTCGAGCGAACAATTGTCCGGGGTCTTCTTGAAGGGACAGCGGTAACAGTAGGCGTTGGCCGTGTGGACGATCCCGCTGGCCGGCATCAGGTCCGGGCGCCACCCATGGTTGGCAGTCATGGAGGTAGCCAGGTGAGACTCTCCATGATAGGAATGCTGAAGAGTGATGATTTCATGCCTTCCGGTGGCCAGGCGAGCAAATCGTACAGCATTCTCGTTAGCTTCGGTGCCGGAGTTGGTGACAAATGTTTTTGACAGATCCCCGGGGGTTATCTCGGCCAGTTTTTCGCCGAGGTCAGCCATGGGCTGGGTCATGAATATGGTGGATGTGTGTTGCAGGGTCTGAATCTGCTCGACAGTTCTCTGGGTCACCTTGGGATGACAGTGTCCGACACTGATGGTGACAATACCGGCAAACATATCGAGATACTCTCTGCCTGTCTCGTCATAGAGATACTGCCCTCTTCCTTTGACGAAGTGCGGAGGGTCCGAATACAGATGCTTAACTCCCGGAACGATGTATTTATCCCGCTTCTGGCGCAACTCTTCCCGATTCATCGTGGACTTCACTGGCATTCTCCTCTTCCAACTAACCGACTGGCTAGAATATATCTGTTGGGCACTTCCGATGGTGATTCGGATCTCGAATTATGAGTAGCTCGGCCGAAGCTATCGCTCTCAAACTCCCCGTTCCAAATTATCAATTGCCTGCACTGAATACAGTGCAATTGAGCAAAGAGCAGCAATGCCGAAACTTAAAGACAGAAAAACCACCCCTGGATAGACCGGGGGGAATTCGCTATTTATAAGTAAAGGATATCCTGCTTATGAAATAGTACTAACTGAGCTTTATAATCGTCAACAATTTAGCCTTAATGCTGGTTAATAGAAAAGCTCGACCAGGAAATACGCAGAAATTACCGGAGACGGCAATTTTCTATTCCAATCGATTCACAATCAGTGACAAACCCAGATATTCCTTGACTGGGTTCTGACGCGACTGTTAGTATCTTTCCCTGGCTTATTTAAGCGCCCGTAGCTCAGTTGGTAGAGCACTCGGCTTTTAACCGATTGGTCCTGCGTTCGAGTCGCAGCGGGCGCAATTTTTTTAACTGAATAAAGACAGTAGAGATGTTCTACCAGGGGAAGTTATACCGGGAGAACATCGGTACTCCGCCGGTGGTGAGACCCTTTCTGAAGTCGATCACTCCCACCTGAACCCCTCTGTCCTCGAAGGAAGTAGGAAACAGGTACAGGGAAGCGGAGAATTGGCTGACATGGCCTCGTCTTGTGGCGCCGGCTCCAAGTTGAAAAACAACTTCCAGTCCCCGGGGCGACTTAATCGGAGCATCCAGCTCAAAATACTTTTCAAGCAGCAGATCGTCCCCATACGGCGGCGGCTCTTCGAAATCTATCGGCTCGGCGTGGGTGGACCACTCCCAGAGTATGCTGTCTGTTCCGGCTCGCTTAAGACGAACATTGAGCCTGGGGAACCAATGATCATCGCTACTTGATTCCCGGTATACGCTCAGACGCCCCCGGGTGAGAGCGGGGCGGTCCACCAGAAGCTGACGACCATAAGCATCGATTTCATCCATAATTTCTGGGACTCCTTGCCATAATTCGGATAATTTTGACTTGAATTAGCCTGTCTAACTAAGGATAACACTCTCAATCCTAATTAGTTTCCAGCTTCGTCTCCAGCCGAGTCAAATAAGTAGGATCCCAAGCATTCATTTTTTCGTAGAAGATTGGATAATAAGCAGATTATGACCGTCGCAAGAAAAATAAACTTTCCAAACGATATTTCCTTAGGAAGCATCTATGCCGCTCCGCTATCCCAGCCGGAGTCCTGGGAGCTATTGACTATTCCCCAGGGACTGATAACGAAACCGGAGAACCAGCCCATTAGCTGGGAGTGGTTCGATGAAGCCAGAGGAACAATAGAAATTCCGCCTGACACAAAACTAAAATTGAAGGTCAGTTCTTCGGCGGTGGAAGATATCGGCGCCCTGGAACAACTGGGTCCGGAAGATTTAAATGTCCTTGACATGAGCCGCACCCCGGCGACTGACACCAGCCTCATGAGCATCCGCCATCTGACCGGACTGAAATCCCTGGAGTTAGCCTACACAGCCATAACCAACGGCGGCATCGACATTATCCTCAGTCTCAAAAATCTGCATACCCTGGGTCTGACCAACACCGGTCTTTCCAATACCGGCATAACCACAATCAAAAATTTCGAGCATTTAAAAGAGCTCTGGTTGAACGGAACCCTCATAGACGATGAAGGAATAGATCATCTTCTCGGTCTCAAAGGACTGTGGCTTCTCGGACTCTCCGGCACAAAAGTCACCGGCGAAGGTCTAGACAAGCTTGCCTCCTTACCCAATCTGTTGCGCATTTATATGTTCAACACCTCCATAGCTGAGTCGGATGTTTCCAACTTTCGCAAAAGTAATGCCGGTTGCCGGGTAAAATGGAAACGGGCAAACTACCAGCAACGCCCTGAATTCCTGGACCCGGATGATGTTCTCCTTGAACTTCCCCATGACAGAGAATTGGAAGCCCTGGGAATCTACAACATCGAACCCATGGACGATGATCAGTTCTGGGGTCTTATAGACAAACTCGACTGGGATGAGGAAGGAGACGACCTCAAAGTCATCGAACCGGCGGTGGTGGCACTGGCAGAGTTGGATAGAGAACGAATTCTGGCATTTGAAGAAGCCCTCTGCCGGAAGCTTTTCGCTCTCGACGGAGAGAGCTATGCCCGCCATGTCGGCCGCGAAGCTTACAAAGGCAGAGACAGTCATTTTTCCAAAAACTGGTTTCTCTCAGCCCGGTGCTGTGCCGTGGCAAACGGCAAAGAAGCTTACGAAGAGATCTGCAAAGAGCCGGAGAAGATGCCCAAAGATCTCGGTTTCAAAGCTCTCTGCCAGATAGCGCCCAAGGCCTACGAAAAGAAAGTAGGCGAAGACTTCACCTACATGAGCAGATTCGGAAAAGAGACATTTTCCAACGCCACCGGCTGGTCCAGTTTCTAGAGCACCGCCGATAGGACCATGGACAAAACAGATCCCCTGGAAAATATCATCGATCTCCCTTCCCGGGATATCGAGCTTATCTGCGCTTACCTGAGCAAGAAAGACGCGAAAATGAGAAAGGCGATAGAGACAGTCGGTCCTTTCAACCTCAAAAGAAATGGGGAGAAAGATATTTTCAGCTCCCTGGTCCGCTCGATCATTTATCAACAACTGAACGGCAAAGCGGCAGCCTCCATCTACGGTCGATTCAAAGATAATTTCGGAAAGAAAGTTTGTCCGGCACCGCGTTTAATAGACTCTGCCAGCGATGATGAACTGAGAAGCTGCGGTATTTCCAAGTCTAAGTTGAGAGCGATCCGCTCGCTCTGCGAGCACCACGCTGCAGGAAATATCCCCTCTGAGAAAGAAGCCCGCAATTTGAGCGAAGAGGAGATAATCGAAAAGCTGACCGCTGTAACCGGGGTTGGTTTGTGGACAGCCCAGATGATCCTTATTTTTCACCTGGGCAAACCGGATATCCTTCCGCACACGGATTATGGTGTCAAAAAAGGATTTCAAAAACTCTATTTCCCACGCTCGAACGACGTTCCCGATGAAGCCAGGCTCATAGAAAAAGCTCGGCGTTGGAGCCCCTATCGCTCCGTGGCAAGCTGGTATCTCTGGCGCATCCTCGATTAGGTCCGTGGCGCCGGAGGTCGACCGGAGATGAGACCGCCCTCATAATGCAGGCTTAACCCGATTAGAGCCCACTGAAGCAAAAGTAGCTCAAAGAGGTTAAAATCTGAGATAACGTAATAGAATTCCAGAGAACCTATCCCCCTTTGCCTTTACAGAAAATGAAATTGAATCCAGGGCTTCTTTCAAAATCGCTCTTACTAACCTGCCTGCTTGTTCTGCTACAGATTTTGCCTATAGCAACGATGTCGGCGAGCGCCCAGGACTCTTCCAAAGTTCTGAGGATAGAGGCGGTCAACTATCTGACCTGGTGGTTCCATGATGCCACCGGCTACCATCCGGCAATTTTACTGCGCCTTGAAAATGCAAGCGGCGTGGATCTCTCGGGCGTTCTAATCAAGTTTCAAGCCCGATTTACCAACCTGAGAACCGGCTATATAAATGTAGCCCGGCAAGAGAAAAGAACACAATATCCGGCCGGCAAACGCATGGTCATTCTTTTGAGGGCACCGAAAGCCTACGAACTTCCGATTGATCAGCACCTCTGGCCGAGAATCGAATGCAAAGTGATGTGCCGGGTAGGAGACGTGGGAGACGAAGAGACCCAAAACGTTCTGGTGACGAAACTCGATTCACTGACCATGAGCTATGACGAAGCCATGACTCTATTGAGCAAAAGAAACGACATCCGTCTCAAAAAAGCACCGAGAATTAAAAAGGGCGGCATAAGACAGCTTCGTACAGAAAAAGCTCTGGTTGCCAGCGCCGGCTCTTTGAATGGCGGCTCCAGCAATAAACCCAAAACCACCCTGCCAAAATATTTGAGCACCAATACCCTGCCCGGTCTCGGAGATGACTTCTATAAGTTCGAAAGCAAATTCGGTCTGCCCATTACCACGGACACCAGTCAGTCCAAGTGGACCTGGGCCAGCTACTCCGTGGAAGACCTGGACCTGGATATCATTGTCGGCTCCAGGGGTAGAACAGGTAAAGCGGATCTAATAGTCACCCGAGTCCCTGCCGATAGTGTCAAAAATGATCAGCAGATAATCTCATTGATCAAAGCGTTCGGCGGTGTGTTCCGCAACGAATCCCTGAGCACTCCGAACCGTTCGGTGCGCTATTTACCGGCCGGTAGAATCGAGTTCGGAATCTCCCAGGCGCAGAACTATAGAGCTGCCTTTTTCCCGCCCCACTCGCGCCAGGACAACACCTACGAAGTGGTGGTCACCAGATTACCTGGAAATGTATTAAATATTTTGAGAAACGAGCTGAGAAACGCTAAACTATTGAGATTCCTGGCCCCGGTGACCGGACTGGCGGATTCGCAGTAAGAACTCCGTATCCCGCAGACCAAAAGCATCCGGCCCGATTGAAAAAACGAAATCGGGAGAACCAGGAAACTCAAAAGGCAATGTACTGATTAAACATTCGCCCAGGCGAAAATTCAGTCGAGGAGGGTTTCCTATGCCGGTAAAAACACCCGTGAAACCATCTACACACAAAGAAGAAATGACACTTCCCCGGGAATCTCCAGCCAGCGCTCTCATAGACAAGATACCAATCAGTTTGGTTCTTACCCTGGCTTCTCCATATCTTGCCGGCGAGCACCCCGAAGACGCCATTAAGTTAGCCCATTCTATTTATGACAAAGAGGGCTATACCTCTACTCTGGACATTCTGGGAGAGGACATGGACTCCGACCAGACCTGCGACGCCTCCGTCGGACAGTATAAAAATCTAGTGGATGAGATCGTCAAAAATCCGCTACCGATAGAAAAAAGTAACTCCCATGGACAGCTTACAATCTCGTTGAAACCTTCCATGTTCAGCACTCTGGCTCCCGGAGAATCAGGAGCAGAGGCAAGCCTGGCAAAGGCTTTTCTGAGGATAGAAGAGGTCACAGCCTACGCCAAAGAGAAAGCTCTGAATGTCACTCTGGAAGCAGAAGATCATCGCTGGACCGACTTTCATCTCGACACCTATTACAAGCTCATTGAAAAAGGCTACACCAACCTCGGTACCGTAATTCAATCAAGACTGTTTCGAACCGAAGCTGATATCAAAAACTTCGATGACAGAATGAGAGTGCGACTGGTGATCGGTATCTACAATGAACCCGAGTCTATCGCCCACACGGACAAAGCGGTGATGAAGGACCTGCTGGTCAAATACGCCGGTGAGCTTCTAGAGCGCGGTGTCTATGTGGAGGTAGCAACCCACGACCTGAGCTGCATAGAACAGTTCCTCAAAACTGTGGTGGAGCCGAAGAACATAGACAGTTCTCGCTTTGAAATACAGTTTTTGCACGGCGTTCCCAGAGATGATTTGCAGAAAGACCTCCATCAAAAAGGCATACTGGTACGCAAATATTTGCCCTACGGCAAAGCCAATGTGGCCGGTGCGTACTGTCGCCGCCGCCTGAAAGAGAATCCCAACATGATCTCTTACGGAATCAAAAACTTCTTCCGCTGGCAGTAGCGAATAACTTTATTCTAGTCTTTATTCGAATCTGAAAGTCAAGAATGTCCCATCACTCTGTTATACAGAGCGACCGGGTCTATAGTGGTCTCCAACATCTTCTCCGAGGCGAACTTCGCTTCCCGGCGAACCCAGTAATCATGGTCGCTCTGGAGCTGTTCTCGAATGGCACGGGGAGCATAATTCAACCTGGAGACAAGTATCCTCACATAAGGATCTTCGTCTCTCGCGAGAATTCCCAGCACCACAAATGGTGCGAATCTATTTCGAGCCACCCATTCCCTGACTCTGACATCGGAGTCCTGGGCAAGTTCTATGAGAGTGCCGGATGGGGTATTCTCATTGGCAGCAACTCTCATACGCACCGAAGGAGACTCATCTTTGGCCAATAGAGCAAGCACATCCCTGGGAGTATTGCCTTGACCGGCAATTACCAGCCGGGCAAAGCGATCTCCGCTTCTCACCGTACTGCGCATGGCCGACTCGGACATCCTGGCCACATTCAGCTGCGCACCAGGTCTAATACTATTTATCAAAGTCACCTTGTCTTTAGACAGTTCTCGAATCGCCTCCGGTGGAGAAGCGGGATTACCGGCAACAGCCTGACGGACTCTCTCGTCTCTATCCCGGGACAGGAAGAACAGAACCTCCGGCGGCAACGCCTCATTACGAGCCATCCAGAGCCTTACTTCAACCTGCTCATCCCTGGCCAATTTCCACATAAGATTTCTGGAAATATCATTGGACCTGGCCAGCACCACTCGAACTTCGACACTGGGATCAAAAGCGAAGTTATCGAGCACCTCTTTAGGTCGCATCGGATTCATTACAACAAGATAGCGTACCATCATGTCAGGATCGGAAGCCAGATATCGCATCACCCGAGGACTGGTGTTCTCGTGTTTTGCCACGGCTCTCCTGATGTACAAATCCCGCTCCTTGCAAAGGTTTTGCAAAGTCTCTGGTTTGGCATTCGCATTCAATGCCACCAATTGCCGGATCGACAATTCCGGTTCACACGCCAATTCCACAAGGGTATGGGCAAGTGTCTTCAAATTTCCTGCAACCGCTTTTCGAACCGCCACCTCACTATCATGGGCAAGCTCGTGCAGGCATTCGGGCGGAGTACTAAAATTGGAAGCGACTCTCTGACGCACCAGAGAATCTTCATCCTTACTCAACTTTCGCAGGGTCACCGAGGAAGTATTTCTATTGACACTAACGTTTCGCCGCACTTCCACGTCGGTGCTGTCGCCAAGCATGGCAAGCTGTTCCTGGGGCGTCTTAGGATGACATGCCACCACTCTTTTGACCGACACAGAGCGGTCTTTTGAGAGCACCGAAAGAACAACCCAGGGACAATGCGGGTTGCTTACACATGCGATCTTTTCCGCTTCGGTAGCCTCATCCGTAAGATAGTAGAGCCAGGCGTTAGGCGCTTTGACCTCCTCGCTCTTATCCTCTTCTTGATCAAATAATGACTTTACCAGCTCTCCGACAGAATCAACTGCCGCCGTATCAGTGGTCGCCGCCTGATTCTGGGCATACCTTTCCAATCTGGTGGTACTGGGCATCAAGGCGCTTCCGGAGGCGGCATCCGCAGAAACCTCAGCTCCGACTGAACCGGATCCGATAGCTTCTGTTAGTGAGCTTTCGGTCTCGATGAAGTTTCGGGACTCGGCTTCTCGGGACTGTTCAAAAATCCAAGCCAGCTCTGGCTGGTCGATGGACCTGCGTCCATCCCCAAACTCGAATATTGACTGAGATAATCTACGAACCTTCTGGTCGAATTCTGCTGAAGCCAACTTCTCTAACCCGCCCTAACACAATAATTCATCTTTGCCCGAATACGAAACCTAAGTCATCTACATCTGCCCAAACACAATTAGGATTTAAAATAAGATACTCGAGCCGGTTGCCAAGACCATTTTTAACTGGTTGTAGTCAACAGTCTAGGTAAATATAATTCACCTAGCAAGGGTAAAACTACGAACACCTCTAATCCCTTTGCTGTCATACCTTTCCAGCCTCGCAGCCAGAACAGCGACCAGATCCTTTCTTAATCGACACTCATATTTAACCCAGTCGCTGAAAGTAGAACCCGCAGGCTTTTCAGGTAAGAACCCCCTCCATGACACTTAAAAATCGCAGATCCAGGCAGCTTGATTATGCTAGACTCACCGTCAATTCACAGCTCCTCTATCCGTCGCGGGTAGAGAATTATTGGCTATAGAGAGGTAATTATGGCTAGAATTCCCACACTTGATGTTGAAAAAGCTGATCCTAAAGCAAAAGAAATGCTCGAAGGCATCAACAAAAAACTCGGTACTGTTCCCAACATATTTAAAACATTCGCTCACTCGCCTGCAGTGCTCGAATCCTATTTGAACTTCTCCGGCGCACTCAACAACGCCAAACTCCCGGCTAAACTGCGCGAGCAAATCGCTCTCGCCATGGCTGGAAAGAACACCTGCGACTACTGCGCTTCCGCTCACACCGTTCTCGGTCAGAAAGCCGGTCTCGACGAAGCTGAAATCAAGAAAAACCTTGATGCTAAAGCTACCGAAGAAAAGTCCCAAGCCGTTCTTGAGTTCGTAGCTAAAGTTGTCGACAAGAAAGCCAATGTGGCTGACGCTGATGTTGAAGCGCTGAGAAAAGCTGGTCTCGACGATCAGGAAATCGTGGAAGTAATCGCCACCATTTCTCTCAACATGTTCACCAACTACTTCAACCACATCGTCGATACTGAAATCGACTTCCCGGTTGTTAGAACCGAAAAGGTTGCCGCCAAGTAATTGAGCGATCAATCAAGTTAAACGAATGGAGCGTCTCAATGGCGCTCCATTTTTTTGCCGTATGCTGGCATCAATCGAAAGACGGCTACTAAATATAAATCTGACAAATAGACTTTGAATAATTTGGTTTTGCCTAGTGGTATAAATCACTAACAAAGACCGATATCATTATCTAGATAAGCCAAAACTCCTGACCCCATCGAAACCCCGGACTAGCTCCTTGATTTTAAAAAACCTTTTTCCTATTCCAACCCTCATCATTGTCTCATTGCTTCAGGCGGCAGCGATACGCCCGACAGAGGCAGCGGCGCCAGTTTCGAAAAAACCAGGCGAAAACCAAAAGGAACCGCAAGCCACTAAGAGCTTGAAAAAAACCACCGTCATCCTGGTCAAATCAAAACGATCAAGTGCTCTGGAGTTCCTGCAGAGTGGACAAGACTGGCGCATAAACACCTACTGGTATTCAATTGCGCCAAGAGACAAAGACGTTGTAATGTTCAATGACGCAAACAAGAAGTGCTTTGTGTTTAACGTACAACTATACAGAGAGCGTACAAACAATCTGAGGGATGCTCGAAAAAGGCGAGCACCAGAATTTAATACCCATGGTGAACCAGGCTTCTTCTCCGGTCCTCGGTCACCATTCACCTGGTCTGAATGGAAAAAAATAGGCGAGGAGAAACTAAAGGGTCTCACGACCATACACTACAGAAGAATGGCGAAAGCAAAGCGCTATCGCCCACCGGAAGACAGAGCAGCTACCATGCTCCAGAACGTTATGCCGGCCCGCTCAAATCTAGGCGCCGACCGTGCCAGAGGCACCGCCAGCAGTGCTTCTTCCACCCTTAGAAACGTGACAAGCATGGAAGACCTATGGGTATGGCAGGACAAAAGCCCCCAGGAGCTACGAGAGACAATTGGCAGCTTGTTTGGCTGTGAATGGAAACTCGGTCTGCCGGTGCAGAACATCGAGAGAATTCGCGGCACCGGAAGCAGAGGCAAAGAGCTCAAAGTAATGAAATACATGGAGCTGACCGGGGTCAAAACAAAAGAACTCGCCCCTTCAAAATTTCACCCGCCTGGAGGCTATAAAAAAGCGAGAGACCTGTTCTCCGTCATGCTTGACGACGAGGGCGCCGAGCAGTTTATCTATCTGGGTCCGATCAAATAGCCATGTAGCAGAGGATAAAGCGATCAAAGAAGATAATCTTTCAGTATGGCGACTTAAAAGTATTGGCGACTCGATGACAGGCGGTCAGTTGAGCGCTCTTGAGAGAAAAGCAAATTTAACCCATGAAGACCGGATAAAGATCATCGGTCATTGCGAAATGAATACTGATTTCGACTCCTCAAACAGGAAGATTAGAGATCATCTCAAGTTTATAATTTCCAACAGTCCCTCCATGCCCGGGCTCATCCACTGCAATGCCTTGCAGCTTATTCTGCACAGGAGCTATGAGAAAGAACTGGCCGACCTCTGGCAGGAGCAGATAGAAAAACATGGTGATGACAATTTTGTTTTGACCAACGCTGCAGCGTTTTTTAAAAAGCACAACCACGGTGACGAACAAAGAGCCATAAGACTATGCAAAAGAGTTCTGTCTAGAGATCCGAAAAATGAAAGAGCACTGTTTGTTCTGATCAGGAGCATAAACTCGATGCTTTTTTCCGCAAATGAAGTCGAAGAAAAAAAGGTCACCGCCCAAAATCTCTTCAGGTATTTAACTCGCTTTTGGGAAGTCATTGAGAATCCCCATCACAAACAGTCAGCAGCAGCCGATCTTGCCCTTGTTGCGGTGGAGGCAGGATACTATCCGGAAGTCTTTCACTTCTCAAGAATTGTGATTGAATCCGGCACCATATTAAGTGACTCTTTTGATAACCTTTCAAACATTCACAAAGCTCACACCGCTGCGGGATTGGCGCATCTACAAAGCGGAGATAGAGCCAATGCCATTAACGAACTCTTTTGCTCAGCGCACAGTGAAGGACTGCGCGGACCTATGGCGCAAAGTGACCCCTTACCGTTTCTGCTACATGAATTCGCAAAACGGCAAGACTTCGAACCCATTCTAGAGTTCAAAGAGAAGACTATCAATAACTGGAAAGAGAGTTACGTTTTAGAGAGCTTCGTTGAAGCCGCCAGGGAAAAGCAGCAACCTTGCATTGATGAAAATTCGCTTTTGATAGCTTCTAAACTGACTGAGTACTATGAATATGAGGTCAGGCTTTAGACTCTGACAGCACTAGATACATACCTTCGAAAGAAAGATAAGTATGCCGAGGACTAGACACCAAGTATGCTCAGCGGTGGTTTTAATAACGTTCATGTGACATAATCCCACTCAGGAAATTAAGAAGTTACCAAAAGCTGAAAAACCTTATGAACAAGCAGATACAGGTATTAGTTTGCACACTATTTTTAATTCCGTCATTATTTGCAGACTGCAATGTAAAAGCGAAGGGAAATGCAGTAACCAAACCCGTAGATAGCTCTGCGCCCGGCAGCGAATGTCAATATCCTCTGCCTGTTAGAGACGGTCTACATCCTTATCAGTACTTCAGTATGGCAAAAATCTATTTGAGTGATTTCAGGCTTGATCATGCGAAGAAAGCACTAATCAAGTTAAAGCAGTGCAAACCCAGTGCAGAGAACAAGCAGTTGATCAAGATAATCGAGACTGGTTATATGCCCAGGTACCCGGTGCCCAAGGCGGCACTGAAAGAGCTAAACCGGGCCACTGATATGCTTTCTGTGGTGCGAATGGGAAACAGGTCAAATTTCTCCGAAGTCAAATCAATCCAGAACCAATTGATAAAGCAGTATCCAAAACTCGAATGGAGCTACTTGCTATTAGCATCGACCGGTCACATTTCAAGTAAACCTGAGCAATTGAAAAAAATAATTCAAATCAATCCAAACAATGTAGAAGCTTTATATGGCCTAGCTGAGTACTACCGTGGGAAAGACTGGACCCAGGCATATAACTACGCTAAATGTGTGAATCAAATAGATCCAAACTTTGATGGGCTTGACCTGGAGTTTTTCAGAACAGCAGCCGAAGGTGTATCAAAACGAAAGACGGCCGAGAAGAGTCAAAAGCAGAAGCCGAAAGTCATTAGTCAGGAACAGATGGAAGCAATGATGAAGAAGATGATGCAGCAAAGCAAAGCCGCTTCTTTAAAAATGAGCCGCAAAGGACAGGAGCGGTTCACAATGTCAACTCCAAGATATGTAGAAAAATCCTATAAATTCATTGATAAAATGGGCAAGACAGTTTTACGTACGGGTCCTAACGTTAAGGTCGGAAAAAAATTCTCCGATGGATTACTGGTGGTAAATTCTTCAGAAGATAGGGGCAGCTATAGATCTTGTGACCTCCAGTATTGGGACAAAGAAGGAGACCTAGTCTATAGTATCGACTACGGAGACTCAGCAAGTTCTACTGAGGGATTATGCGCTGTTCAAATAGATGATGAAATGGGAAGAAGCCGCTGGGGTTTCAAAAACCACAGAGGGGTAACGGTTATAAAACCCCAATTCAGCGAAGTGATACCATTTCAAAATGGAATGTCAGCAGTAGAATTTACCGTAAGTAGAGCGCTCTTCATGAAGAGTAAATGGGGATTCATAGATAAAACAGGGAAGTTTAAAGTTGAGCCCATTTATGACCATTGCCTTCCATTTACAGAGGATCTTGCTGGGGTATCTCTGAACGGAAAAGTAGGATTCGTAAACAAAGAAGGAAAGTTTGTCATTCAGCCCAAGTACGACTTTGCAAGGCCATTTTCTGAAGGTCTCGCAAATGTAGTTCGCTGGAACTCAAAAACCCGTACCTTGGCTAATATGTACATTGACAAAACCGGCAAGGTAGCATTCTCGAGCGAACAAAAAGTTCCAACTGGAAAAAGAATGAAAAAGTACATTAATGAAAGTCACTTTCTACATCCTGAGCAGTACGACCACCAACGCCGAGAACGACTGCAATATCGGTTTTCAGACTTTCATAACAACCTGCTCGCACAGTGGAAGTTGATCGGACCAAAAACCTGGAAACTCGGATATTTTGGAAAAAACGGCAAATATGCTATCGCACCTGTATTTGACGGTGGAGAGGCTTTCTCAGAGGGTCTGGCAAGAGTAAAACTAAACCGACAGTACTACTACATCAACACCAACGGCAAGCGCATAACAAGCATCCCATATGCAAAAGCTACCGATTTCTCCAACGGCATGGCGGCAGTATCCAGAGACGGCAAAAGGTGGGGATACATCGACAGATCAGGAAAAGAGGTTATTCCCTGTATCTATCTTGAGGCAGAACCATTCTCGGAAGGCTTAGCAAAAGTGGGGTTTGCGAAATGAGATCTAAATGTCTAATTGAAGTTCTGCTCTCCACTATCCTGCTCATCTCTCCTACACTTCAACTCCATCCAGCATTGGCGGTGCCGAAGACTTCATGTGATGCGAAGGAAGAGACCAGCAACAAAGATATCGGGAAAAGGATCTTGGCAAAGTGGAATTGCTTGAGACCGGGCAACACCAGCGTTGAAGTCGAATTCAAAATAACTGATGAAGGCCATGCCTATGGTATTCATTTTACTAAAGGTTTGGAAGATCCATATGCGGTGAAAGCCGCTATTCATGCAATTATATTTGCCATGCCTTATGAAAAAACTATTTTACCCGCAGAATCTTCTCTTATCAAATGCACCATAAACGGTGACAGAAGCATGCCCAGTATAGAAGCAACAGTGAATGAAGTAGCATCATCAAGTAGTTCTGCAGACGACCTCTCAAAAGTTACTGCGTTAAAAAACTACCACCATCAGCTATTCATACATGGTCCTATGGCAAGAAGACTCAAAGAATTGTGCTTACATCTCTACAGTCACCCAGATTCCCAAGTCGCTGTTAACGAAGTTAAGAAACTATCCAAATACGTAGGATTAGATACCAGAAGAGACCATGACTGGATTGGAATATCCCGGTGCGGAAATCAAAGCATTGTGATAATGCGGCACCCATCATCGCATGCCACCCGGCTAATCCGTTCATCCATTGGTGCACTGCAACAAGCTTTCAGACTCTCTTCCAACGATATCAATCGCTATGCACTAGAAGAAGCCTGGGTTAAACACGCAGCAATAGAAGCTTTAGCTATTTCAAAAGCAGAACCCCTTCTCCTTGCTTCTGCAGCTGTTTTGACTAATCAGTTTAAAATGGCTACGGAACAGTACCGCCTCGCTATTCGTGAAAGAACCCCCAAAGCTGCCGCTTTTTTATCACTAATGACAATGGTAGACACTGAATCCAAAGTAGAACCTCTTAAATTAAAGGAGGCATTCAGACCCATAGCAAAATCCAATTATTGGGAACCGCTTTTGAATTGGATTCCGGTGGATACAGAACTAATAATATCGAGCAGGATTAAGGCAACAGAAAGTGCTGATGGTGAAAAGAATCACTTTTTTGGGAATCGGACTCTTCCCAATTCTCCCAATGCTTCTGAAATACCAAGGTCCAGGGATCAGCTTAAACTGCTACAAAACAACAAACTTTTCCTAGATGTTCCGGAAATATGCTGTCTTCATGCAGCAAGGAATTTCAATACACCAAAAGGTGGTTTCATAGGAATCGGATTCAGTGAAAACGTTGACATAATCGTTTTCCCCGATTCTCATAAGCAAGTTGCGGCAAAAGCAATGAGCGTTTTCAGAAAGAAGTGCGATCTTAGGGACCTTATACTAGGTTTTGAAGTTTTGGCATTCGAGGAATTTCCTTGGTCTTTCGGTGTTAGTCAGTTTGGCTCCAAAAAGTTTCTGGTGAGCCCATATGAAGGAGTTTTGATAGCTGCAACAGACCCAGAAATTCTACGAGAAAATTTATACAGACTACGCAACCAGCCCACTAATAGAGCGCTACCTGATTCTATTCCTGAGTGGAAGTATGCAGATAAAACTGCTCCATGTTGGGCCCTCAGGCACTATGATCAAGCTTACGTCCCCTTTGATTACTCAGGCATGTTTGACATAAAACCAGTATATTACTCTGACTCGTCCACAAAAAACATAAGAGAGCAGTCTCTCCCAATAGAAATAGGATTAACGTATTCAATTAGGAATTCGTTTATGAAAACCCACAGACTATCCAACAACCCTAAAACACTCAATCATTTAAAGAAAAGCTACGAGCATGCATTTAACTATAACCCAAATATGATCCCCGGCTACGTAGTGGAAAAGCCCGGAAACTTCAAAGCAAAGATTGAAGGGAATGTTCTAACCGTAGAAGGGAGAGTGGGCATGTATAGTGTGGTACCAATTCAAACATTAATTTCCTTAGGCTACTTTGTGGCAATTTAAAATTCAAAATTCTTACTTTCCCTGAAGCCACAAACTCACCTGTTTAGCCAATTCGGGCACCCCGTCTCCGGTCACAGCGGAGAAAGTCTGGACCGATACCAAACCACCAAGACCGGCATTTTCAGCTTCTTTGCGAAATTTGAGCAGAGTGTTCTTCGCAGGACCACGCTTCAGCTTATCGCATTTGGTCAAAAGAACATGCACCGGCATCTCGGACTCCACCGCCCAGTTGACCATCATGGCATCAAGATCCTGCATAGGATGTCTGATATCCATAAGCAAAATTAGACCTCTCAGACTCTCCCGCTCATGCAAATATTGAGAGAGATGTTTCTGCCATTTCTCTTTCATCTCCGGCGGCACTTTAGCGTAACCATAGCCCGGCAAGTCCACCAGACGCAGGTCCGGAGTATTGTTCAGTTGAAAAAAGTTGATAAGCTGCGTTCTACCCGGTGTTTTACTGGTACGAGCCAGACTCTTACTTCTAGCCAGGCGATTGATGGCGCTGGACTTACCAGCATTGGAACGACCGGCGAAGGCGACCTCTGCGCCATGCTCCGGCGGGCACTCGTTCATGGTGGGAGCACTCTTAATAAATTTGGCTGTGTTGAAGTTAATCTCGGCCATGGTTGCTACCAGCCACCTGTATTTCCTTAAAAGTCATGCAAAGCACGCAATTCCAGCAATGAACCAGAAGTTTAACATAGGTCCTTATGCTACTCCAGCATTATGTTTCTTTCTTCCAATGCTCTGCTATCATTCCCCTGGATTGACGACAAAGAGTACTTGGCGGATTGAAGTATGACGACCAAAGCTAAGGTTCATGATTGGCAGAACTCCCACGGAAAGAAGTGGAGCAATAAAATAGATGACATCGAAAAAATGCTCGAACCTTTCAATGAACCGATTATTCAAGCCCTGGAACTGGAAAAACCAACCAGAATAGCCGACATTGGCTGCGGTGGAGGAAGAACAGCTCTGGCTATAGCCCGCCTGGCTCCAGCCGGCAGCACCGTCGATGGATATGATATTTCCCAGGACCTGATTAACATTGGACAGAAGAGAATCCCTGCTACAGGAGATACTAAAGTCACCTTCAGTTGCGCGGACATGCAACGGGAGCCAGCCCCAAAAATCAAATATGACAGGCTGGCATCAAGATTTGGAATTATGTTTTTCGAGAATCCCCGGGAAGCTTTTGCCAATCTTTATGGCTGGCTCAGAGTATCTGATTCTGGCGAAATTGGTAAGTTCGTTTTTTCCGCCTGGGCCTCGCCGGAGAAGAATCCCTGGATGGTAAGCGTCCACAAAACTGTGGCCAAGTATGTGGATATGCCACCAAATGAAGAAGATGCTCCAGGTCCTTTTAGATACGCGGACAAAGATAAACTTTTAAAGCTCCTGAAAGAAGCAGGATTCACCAATTGTGACACCACCCAGTGGCAACACAAAATGATTTTAGGATCTGGCTTTGACTCTGCCGGTGCAGCAGACTTCGCCCTTTCATCTTTCTCCACCTTTCAGGAGATGTTAGAGGAAGCAGGAGCTGGCGCCTATGACAGAGCGAAAGAAGACTTGATCAGCTACTTTCAAGATCATGAGGTTGATGGCATCGTAAAGATGGATGCCAACGTGCATATTTTCAAAGGCACTACTTCTTAGTGGACTTTGATTTCCCGACAGATTCGAAATCGAGATTCTTTGCTTTAGCTGTATGAACTTCAATAGCGTGACAGGCACAAGTAGTCTTTTTCGTCTTTTTGGAGACTACTTCAAAAGTGAAATCGTCAGCCCACATGACTCCAGTACCACTGAAAATAATACCAAATCCGATATTAGTCGAATCCTCCGGAATATCTAGAACTATTGAGTATTCAGTCCAATCTTTGGTACCTTCGGTCTTGCGATCACACATGTTGTCAAAATCTAGCATCTCGCTGTAGCCTGATCCATCGACTCTCATCCAACCAGCAATGTAACCAGCATTCTTACAACGAGCCCAATACTTCATACGGAGCCTTTTACCCAGATACTCCCCAGGACCCATATTCTGCATTAACGTTGTCCATCCAGACGCTTTCTTGGCAATACATTTCACCTTGCAGCTCTGGGAGCCGCTATGAAAGCTCTTCTTGTCCAATGTAGCCTCGTACTCAAACGGATGCGTACCGGCAAGGAACCAACCGGCAGGAGCGTCACGATTAATGTTTCTCTTATCCTTCTTCTTGTCTTTCAAGGCTCAGTCACCTGCTTAAATAGGGATTGCGGAGTCGGTGTAGTGTAGTTTAACTATTCTAGGGAAATATACACCCTATTGAGATAAAATCTTCATTCTGACAACAGCAAATTTCGGGGAACCTTGGAATGAAAGCAATTACTCCAATCGTCCTGGCGCTTGTTCCGATAGGAGTAATGCTCAGCCAGCAATCTGCGGCTTGCTCCCCAGGTACGGAAGACAAAGGCAAAAGTCTATCTTCCAACAGCGCTCAGGTCAAAGGAGCGGCTGAATCAAAAGAGCAAAATGCAGAGCAAGACTTCAAGCTGGCTCAGAAATACCAAAAGAAGAAAAAGTACGACAAAGCAATAGAACATCTAAATTCCGCGCTGCAGAAGGTGGAGCGCAAAAGCGATAGTGAAACTCATAAAATCAAGAAATTCCAGATATTGGCAGAATTAGCTCGGATAAGCGTAAAGCAGAAGGATTTTACTGGAGCCGAACACTATATTCAAAGGGCTAACTCAGAAGAGAAAGCAGGAAAGAAAGAGAAGGCAAAACTAAACCTATGGATGGGAGATATTTTTTACAGAAAATCGGAGAAAGAAAAAGCACTTACCTACTATAAGATCGCCACCAAAACCTATCCCAAAATAAAATCCTCAAGAGAGATTGACAAATTCACTCGGGAGATACTGAAAAGATACTTGATTCCTGAAAGTGAGATGAATCAAAACAGAAAAGACACCGATCACCTGAGCATGGTATGAAATAGCCCACTAACATTCAAGCTCCCAGTTTAGAACTTTCTGTATACCAGGCTTACAATGGTCAGAAGTTTCGGCTGCGGGGACAACACCAATAGTGGTGCCCTACTTCAGAAACAGAAAAGACATTGCAATTTCAATTAGATCCGAGCCAGCTTATCTCCAGCCTCGGCCGCCTCTATAGTACTGATCGCGATCATCATAACCACGCCTGCCACGATCGCGACCATTATCGCGATCATAGCCCCTGCCTCGATAGCCGTCTCTGCCACGATAACCTCTGTCACGGTAATCTCCAGCACCGGACATGCTTGAAAGCTGGCGCACGTCGTTGTAGACCAGGTCCATCTGATTCATCAAAGTTCCGTTGGCTCCGATTCTTCTAAGTTGACTTCTCAAATCGCCGGCTGTATTACTCAACTGTCTGACATTGGATGAAAGCACATTGCTGTTCATTCCCTGTGCCTGCGATTTCAAAGTATTTGATTGGTTCTTCAAGTCTTCCATGACCTGACAAGCACGCATCTCTTCGCTTCCCACAGGCGGCTTCCATTTGCCCCTCGACTGCAAAAAGCTCTGCAAACTAGAAACAAGTCGACCTACATTACCATCCAGGACCCTGGCCATATCCCGCACTTCATTGGGGTTAGCGGTCGCTCCGGTCCCATAGCCCGTACCGAAAGGTGCGCCAAATGAGGAACGAGAAGAAAAGTTTTGAAGCTGCCTGGCATCCGAATCCACATTTCTGTATTGATTCATAAGGCGTCTGTCGGCACCGATTCTTCTAAGCCTGCGCTCCAGAGTTCTCAAATTGCTGTCCAGTCTGCTTGCTGTACTAGAAAGTTCCGCCTCATTCATATTTGCGGCTCTAGACTTAAGATCGTTTGCTTGCTGCTGCAATTCTTGCATAGCATTGCAAGCTTTCATCTCGTCAGTTCCAGCCTTTGGAAGCCATTGTCCTCGCCCTTGCAGAAAGGACTGTAGCTGCTTCACAAGTTGGTCTGTACTCTGGCTCAGCCGATTGGCAGCGTTATGCACATCATTGTTGAATGCACCAGCAAATCCGGCAAAACCAACTACCATAGCCAGTGCCAAAACAGCGCCCCTGGCAAACAAACCGAGATTTCTGGAAATCATGAAAAACCCCTTTTGACTTCGAATATTCAAAGGTAATTATAGGGATATACCAGAATATTTTCCAAGGGCAGCTAAAAAATACAGAACCTGATTCAGCAGCAAGCTCTCTTCAAATTGTCGGCATTTGAGTTGTATAGCTTTATCGACTCCTGGATAACGGCGATTGCGTCTTCTTTGCTACTGAACCCTTCCACAATCACTTCTTTGTGTTCCAGGATCTTGTAATCTTCAAAAAATCTCTTGACCATCAACAATTTGTGGGTGGGCAGCTCCTCGATTTTTTCATACTGAGCATATTCAGGATCGCTTGATTGGACGGCGATGATTTTATCGTCCTTTTCTCCCTGGTCAATCATACGCATCAAGCCTATCGGTCGTGCCTCTACAATACACATGGGAACCAGCGGCTCCTGACCCAGAACCAGAACATCCAGCGGGTCTTTATCATCGCAATAAGTCTGAGGAATAAATCCATAATTAGCTGGATAGAACACAGAACTAAATAAGGTGCGGTCAACTCGAATCAATCCGGAAACTTTATCCAGCTCATATTTAACATTTGAGCCCCGCGGCACCTCAATTATCGAAGCAAATTCCTCTGGGGCTCTGGAGCCGATGGACACATCATGCCACGGATTCATCTCTGTCTTCCTCTGATTCAATGCAGTAATTCGAAAGCAATTATCTCAGAATATATCGCCTGCCCCTCGGTTTCAATTACTAAATTTACACCCCAGTACTCTCTCCAGGGAAAACCCCATCCACACCCCTGTACGCCCCTGATAATATTTAGACACTTACTAACAACAAACTTTCGAACTGCAGTCGAATTCATATAATGAGGAGTTTCAGCAATGAATTTGCTTGCGTTTCTATTGAAACGGAGCCAAATACTGATAAGTATTGTGGCACTATTTTTAGTATCAGGTGTTTTTTTTCGCGATCGCTAAAGAAAAGCCCTCAGATTCATGCTGGGTTATTGCCTAAAGGTTAGACTGTTCCTGTACAACCTTCCGGAGGGTAAAGTAGATATAGAGTTCTTCATCGATATGACCAGACACTAAGCCATGAACACTGTAATAAAAGCGCTCAAAACTAAGAGAGTATATTCCTACCTGGTATTGCTCTCTTGCCTGGCAGGCTTTTTCGCCCTCGACCTGTTTGGCCTTGAAATCCAAGCAACTTTGGAAAGGAAACACGATAGAACCGCCGGTTTTAAGGTGTCTACCAAGAATGCCGGCTTTCTTGAAAAGGAATATTGGATTTCTGCCAATGGCTGTGGTCTGACACCAGCTTCAATCACTGCAAAAATCAAAAACAAAAAAGGGACAAAAGTGTTGACCCTGGATAGCGAGCTAGAGAGCGGCAAAAAGCCGGTGCCTTCTGATACTCCATACATTAGTTATTGCACCAATACTAGTCGCGGCGCCGGAGTGTTGGCTCGGTTGAAGCCAGAACAGGTAATATGGAACTTTGTCGAGATCAAAAATCTAGATAAGGGAGACAACGAGATCGTTTTTATTGTTGATGAAAAATACGCGAGTCAACCGATTAGTTTTAAAATAGAATAGCAACGTGAGACAGCGGAGAATCCTTTTGTCCAATTCTGAGCCGAACGAGAATTTTACCGAGGAAGATATAGAAGTAATCTCTCACTTGACCGCAGCGTTAGAGAGCTCTTCTACATTGCGCAATGCCATCGATGCAGCTTTTCTGGCAGCAGAAGAGGATCTTAAATGCAACATGATGGATGAAAGACCATACGGAAGTGCCGAAGCGCCCATCTCGCTTTTGCATGACTTGCTTCCCCCTTCACTTCGAGGGAAAGTCAATCTCTGTCGAACATTCATTTTAAGAGCAGGTGCCAGACTTCCTTCTCTGGAGAGACACAGCAACAGCATTCAGCGTCTTGTGTCCATGCGAGGTTCAGGCTCGATAAACATTGCCCTGGACGAGGACGGGTCAGCGTTCCGAGCAAATCCCATCGCGAGCCCATCGGCTATGAACGATGAAAAGACTATGGAAGAGAAGCTTTCCGCGCACTGGAATGTGGTACCAGCCAACACATGGCATTACCCCGAGGCCGGCCATGACTCGAACTGGTATACGATAGCGTTTCATAGCGCTTCTAGTGAAGGAATCAACGATGAGTACAAGCCTTTTTAAAACGGCTGGCACAAACTAACATCCACGTAAATCTGGGTCTAATTTCCGTTCCACCAACGCTATTGCAGTTTTCCATCAAAAGAAGGAAGAAGGGATATGGCTCTTTGAGGACTTACCTCGCTGCCTGTTTGAGGACCTGCTAGAAGCACTATCGGCTTGACTATCACAATTCAATTTCCAATCAAATCGCCCAGGTTGTTCTCCGATAGAAACCTCTCAAAGTCGGCGCGCACGTCAACTCCTTTATATTTATCCACCGATGAATAAGGAGTCACCATGCGATCAAATGCCCTGTTTTCCTGACGCATTTTAGGAGTGCCGTCGGCATTGTAGATCTTGACCGACATCATGGTCTCAAGAAGACCACGCTTAACGGGCCGGTACTGAGTGAGAGACTCGACGATATAACTATCCATGATAGCGTTAGTCTCGTGCATCACATGCAATACCACAAATTGTTCCTTGAAGACAATTCGGTGATTCTGCTTATCCCACTTGACCGGCATCTGCTCTCTAACCAGAGCGACAGACTTATAGGATCCTCTGTTGGACATGCCTTTCATGGAAAGATTGCAGTTCCAAATCTCACCTTTGGCGTCGCGCTGAACACCCCAGTCTGCAACTTGCTGGGACTGAATTGACTTGTTCATGCGCTGGGTGTAGCCGGTGGAAAAATCATGGGAGCTTACTATAGACTCTTGCTCCCGCTTCCATTTACCTGCCAACCATTCAGGTATTCGATACCAGTTATACCTGGTTGGAGCTCTCAGAATTCGCTCGTCGAATATCTCACCAATCTGTAGCTTAAATGGAATAGGTTTGAGTTGATCCGCGTGGGAGACGCCCATCTGAAGAGTTATGCCGCCGGAACTCTTATCTACTTTTATAGTGCCGGAACCTTGTGTATTCCCTGTTGCACCCTGGACATTGCCGGGAGAATCATCTTCCACCCAGTCGGACTTAGCCGATGCCGGGCCAAACAAAACAGGTCCAGCCAGAGCTAACAGGAGAAGAAGCAAAAGGAGCCTAAATTTACCCATGCCGCATCACAACTAAAAGGAAAGAAGCTTCTATTTTACAGCTTCCATAGCCTGTTCATCAGCATGGTAGCTACTTCTTACCAGCGGACCGGAGAAGACATTGGTGAAGCCCATCTCCATGCCGATTTGATTATATTCATCGAACTCTTCGGGAGTGACCCAACGTTCCACGGGCAAGTGCCTTTCGGTGGGTTGCATGTACTGACCCAGGGTGACCAGGTCAACTCCAACACCTCTCCAGACTTTGAGAACTTCAATGATCTCTTCCCGGGTCTCTCCAAGGCCGAGCATGATACCTGATTTGGTTACCATGCCTTTTTGCTTGGCGATCTCCAAAAGTTTTATACTTCTTTCAAAATTGCCCTGGGGTCGAACAGGTAAATAGAGCCTCGGCACTGTCTCGGTGTTGTGATTCAAGACATCCGGTTTGGCATCGATTACGGTTTGAAGAGCATCCCAATTCCCGACAAAATCAGGGATAAGCACCTCTATTTTTGTCTCCGGGTTCTTGGCTCTGACAGCTTCGATGGTGGCGGCCCAGACCGATGCTCCACCGTCTTTTAGCTCGTCTCGATTGACCGAGGTGATGACCGCGTACTTAAGTTTCAGAATTTCTACAGCTTCTGCGACCCGCTTAGGCTCGTCCAGGTCCAATTCCGTTGGCTTTCCAGTAATTACATTGCAAAAGCCGCAACTCCTCGTGCAGATATTGCCAAGGATCATGAATGTGGCGGTGGATCGAGACCAACACTCGCCCCTGTTAGGGCATGCTGCCGATTCGCACACGGTATGCAGGTCATAGCCGGTGATTAGCTTCTTAACTTCACCGTACTCTTTACTGGAGGGCAGGCGAACCTTGAGCCAGTCTGGCTTTTGCCTACCTTTCACCTTTCTTTCGTCTGTCTTTTCTACAACCATGGAATTTTTATGATTCATTCAGATTTCCGCTCAACAACAGCGTTTTAGCGAATTTTAGCCCTTTCTTTATGGACCGTACAACTAATGATATGACATACTTTCATGGACTGCCTGTGACCGTCAAGTGATTGTGCCGAAACTTCATTTAGAAAAGTAGGTTCAAGAAATTGTACAGGCGGACTGGAACGCAGGGTATCGTGCCCTGAGCCAACAGTACCAGTGGTGATAGAAAATGCCGAGAAAACCTATAAAAATTGCTGAAACAGTCGAGTATATGGAAATACTCGACCAGAACGCTAAAGTCGACACAAAATTGGAGCCCAAACTCTCCAATGAAACCCTTATAAAGATGTATCGCTACATGCTCAAGGGTCGACGTGCCGATGAGCGAATGTTAAAGATGCAACGTCAGGGCAGGCTGGGTACATTCCCCCAGGCTTCCGGTCACGAAGCGATCAGCATGGGTTCGGTGATCAATATAAATAAGGATGACTGGCACGTGCCGGCCTACCGCGAACTGGCAGGAATGCTTTATAGAGGTTGGCCCCTGGAGAATGTAATTCTTTTCTGGAACGGATTCGAAGAAGGAACCGCGCCTCCGGAAGAGACCAATGACCTGCCTATCTGTGTGCCCATAGCCAGCCAACTGCTCCATGCAGCCGGCATCGGCATGGCGATGAAACTACAAAACGAGAAGAAGGTCGTTATGACCTACTTCGGCGACGGAGCCGCATCCGAAGGCGATTGCCACGAAGCGCTGAACTTCGCCTCGGTCTTCAACGCACCGGTGGTGTTCATTTGCCTGAACAACCAATACGCAATCTCGGTTCCCCTGCATAAGCAGATGAAAGCCGAGACGATTGCGCAAAGAGCTGTTGCTTACGGAATTCCAGGAATCAGAGTAGACGGCAACGATGTTCTGGCTGTCTATCAAGCGACCAAAGAAGCGGTAGAAAGAGCCCGTAACGGTGGAGGACCGACATTGATCGAAGCCCTCACCTACAGAATTACCCCACACACCACAGCCGACGATCCTAAGAAATATAGAAGTGAAAAAGAGCAGGAAGAGTGGTTGGCCAAAGAGCCTCTGATCCGCTTCTCCAAGTATCTGGTGAACAAGGGCGTTTGCACCGAGAAAGATCTCGAGAAACTCGAAGAAGAGATCGACACTGAGGTGAAAGCAGCGGTGGAAAGAGCCGAAACCCTGGCTAAATCAGAAGAATATATGGATCCCACCCGCATGTTTGAATTTCTCTATAAAGATATGCCGGACTTTCTCGAAGAGCAGAGAGAAGAGCTTGCTGCTTACGTGGAGAGAGTGCAAAAAAAGTCAAAAAAAAACGCGCCCAGTAGAGCAGGCGCTCATTAATTAAGGAGAATTTTTGAAATGGCAGAAATTAACATGGCCAAGGCTATCAATCTTGCTCTACACGAAGCATTAGAGCACGATGAAAAAGTAGTGGTAATGGGAGAGGACGTCGGTCCCGACGAAGGAGTCTTCCGAATCACCGAAGGGCTGCACGCCAAATACGGTGACAGCAGAGTTATCGATACTCCGCTTGCTGAGTCCGGTATCATCGGCACCGCCATCGGCATGTCGATCTATGGAATGAAGCCGGTTTGCGAAATGCAGTTTTCCGGTTTCGCCTACTACGGCTATCACCAGCTTGAAGCCCATGCGGCTCGCTTCAGAAACAGAACCAGAGGCAGACTCTCCACACCGATGGTGATGAGAGCACCTTACGGTGGTGGTATCAGAGCCCTTGAGCATCACTCCGAAAGTCGCGAAGCTATT
>MDTD01055669.1_pt1 | contig 26273 bp, 17 predicted proteins | sample 811221 | NCBI WGS metagenome assembly MDTD01 (sample SAMN05326646, study PRJNA326480) | marine metagenome | isolation source: seawater | place: Pacific Ocean: South West | collected 2011 | reverse complement strand
GGGGACGTGAGTCAGCGAGTACAGGTTCGGCAAGCCGAAATGGGCCTTGGGCAGTATTCAATCTCAAGTCCTTGTGCAGTCCATGGTCTAAAGTCTATTGAGGACGCGTAGGGGAGGGAATCAAGTCCGTTTACATGTCAGGTTATCGCGGTTGAGCAACACGCTGACATGACGGCTCCTGATCAATTGTCGCTCTGACCCGTCCTGATCAATGAGCATCTTACCAAATTGTGAGAGTTGTTTGGCGCCAAGGCGGTCAGGACGGACCCCAACTTGCGTGAGAATCGCACGAAGCACCATCTGCAGCATCGCAGGTGGCAATTCCCGAAGCTGCTTGCGACAGTACCGGACGTACACGCCAGCCGTATCATCACGGACCTGGCAGGCCCGCATGGCATCCATGCATTGCTCATCGAGCATTGCCTGAATCAGCCGCAACTGGTCGGCGGTCTGAACCACCTGCTGTGGCAAATCATCACGCAAATCAAGCAATACCGGGATCACGCGCTGACGTATCGCAGCCCGCAGCCGCGTTGTGTCGGTATTGGTTTGATCCTCGCACCATGGTTGATGGATGGATTGGAGCAATGCCATTGCCATCGCGTGATCGGTTTTGAGCATCGGGCGAATCAGCGTGATGTCATCGGTCAACGATCGCGTCCACGACATGGCACCCAAACCACGCAGCGAGGTTCCGCGGACCAGTCGCATGAGCATCGTCTCCAATTGATCCAAGCCATGATGCGCGGTGACAATGTGGGTGCATTGATGCTGTTTTGCCATGTCGATCAACGCATCATAGCGCAACTGGCGAGCCATGTCCTCAACATTCCCCAATGCTGGATCAATCGCAATATCCCGACGTTCGAAGGGTAAATCCAGTTGGTTGGCCAACGCTTCACAGAATTGGGCATCGGCTTCGGCATCGGTCCGCAGGTGATGCTGTACATGTCCGACGACCAAATGTAATTGCCACTTGCGACGTTGTGCAATCACGTGCATGCCCCGTAGCAATGCCACCGAGTCCGCACCACCGCTCAGTGCAATGAGGCATTGACTATTGGGTGACACATCACATTCATGCGACAGCCCATCGACAATGGCTTTGACGAATGGATGTCTTGGGGGGATGATGTTGAACGTGTCAGCCATGTTGAACATGATAACCTTATCCCAATCCATCGCCGGACTCACGTTGGCCGAGGGGATGTTTGAACTGCGGAATCTCCTGCCAGTCTGTGGCGTGATGCTGCTTGTCGCGTGGGCGATGATGCGGCTGCGATCCAAAAAGCGCAACGCCCGTCCGATGGCAACACCCCAGGAAATCATCGAACGCAACCGCCAGGCGCGTGGCATGCAGGGTCAGCTTGAAGAGTTGATGGTCGAAGTCGAAGCGCTCACCCGCCGTTTCGGTGTTCAGCTTGATGCCAAGGCAAGACGACTTGAAACCCTCATCACCCAGGCCGAGGACCGTATTGCAGAACTCCGTGAGTTGCAGGGTCAACCGCCGATGCAAAGAGCGTATGACGATGAGCCGTCCGACGCGTCACAACATGGCGCCTTGCAGACTTCCGATGCCTCTGAGCAGATGCAACCGTCAACACCTGCCCCAGCACCGGAGCAGACAGTCGATGACGATCCGCTGGCCATCTCCGTCTACAATCTGGCGGACAGTGGGATGGACGCTCACGCCATTGCCATGCAACTCAACGAACACGTGGGCAAGATCGAACTGATTCTTGCTTTGCGTAAAGCCCGATAATGTGTGTGGCTGATTCTCAGCAGTGAAGCCATTGGTCATACGCAATTTCAATTTCTCGCCAGGGAGCTTCGCCCCCCGGACCCCCTGTCGAGTTTGTGGTGTCAAGGCAAGTCGTGTTGCAGTGTTGCATTCAAAGGAAGTGAAGACTGATACTGAGATGGGGCGCTGCCCCAAACCCCGCCAGCGTTCCGCCGCTGGATCACGTCCCCCAGGAAGGGCTTTGGCCTTGGGCGTTTGGTGTACATGGGGGGAATGATCATTCGGACACATGTATGAATGCCAATATGCTTGGCATGTTAATCGTTTGAATACCTGCTGATTCACTGGCCTGCTGAATCGCTTGATTGGCCAGTTTGCCATGCCTTCCGGGGGCAGCGATCCAACGGCTGCCCGTTGGCGGGGTTTGGGGTGGAACCCCATCGCAAGTTTGGTCTTCAATCATTTGAATGCAAGACGCGAACACAACTTGCCCTAACACCCCAATCTCGCGAGGGGGTCCGGGGGGCGAAGCTCCCTGGCCTGAGAAATCGTATCCATCCTGAACACGCTATTTCAAAACCTGTCCCAACTTCCACTTCACTACACCTTTGATCCGACCGATAAACCCAACAGAACGGTTTATCTCTGCGCGCAGAGAAAGGTATCCATTGGCCCAGGCACCCGCTAATTCATCAAACGCTGGAACCTTAAACGGTGACGGTCAGGTTGCGCCCACATCAGGTGTCGATCCCAAGGCCAAGTACTTTGCCACCGAGCATCTCAAGGATGACCTGCGCGGTCGGTCGGTCCGTAGTGGCCTGATCACCGTCATCTCATCATCAAGCAGCTTTGTCATCGGGATGGTGGCAACTGCCATCCTCGCACGCCTGCTGGACCCCGAAGATTTCGGTCTCATTGGTATGGTCAGTGTCATCGTCGGTTTCATCGTCCTGTTCAAAGACATGGGCTTGTCCATGGCAACCGTCCAGCAGGAGAAGGTCACCCATGATCAGGTCTCAACGCTCTTCTGGATCAATGTCCTTATCAGCTCCGTCATTGCTGTCATCGCTGCTGTGATATCCCCAGCTATCGCCTGGTTCTATGACGAACCCAGACTGCTGTGGATCGGCCTGATCAGCGCGCCCGGGCAAATCATCTCAGGGCTGATCATCCAACACCAGGCATTACTGCGACGCCAGATGCGCTTCGGTACACTCAGCGCGATCGATATCACCAGTCAGGTCGGCTCCATCGCCATCGCCATCACACTTGCCTGGCAGGGTTGGGGATACTGGGCATTGGTCGTGCAGACACTATCCATGGGTATCATCAACATGTCACTGGTCTGGATCGTTACCGGCTGGATTCCCGGGAAGATGGTCCGTGGCAGTGGCGTGCGTCCCATGCTCAAGTTCGGTGGCTTTCTCACCGGCTTTAATCTCACCAATCATTTTGCCCGGAATCTGGATAACATCCTCATTGGCAAATTTGCCGGCTCCGTGGAGTTGGGCTTGTATCAAAAGGCATACACGCTGCTGATGCTGCCGATCAATCAGATCAACGCACCGATCACGTCGGTGGCCATTCCCGCCTTATCCCGTTTGCAGAAGGATCCGGAAGCTTTTCGTCGTTACTACCAGCGAGCGATTGGCTTGTTGGTGATCGTGGGGATGCCGGTGATCGCCTTTGCCGCCGCCGCCGCCAAACCGATTATCCTGATCCTGCTCGGTGAGAAGTGGCTTGATGCGGTGGCGATTTTCCTGGCGCTGTCTCCGGCTGCATTTATTGGCACATTCAATGTCGCCACCGGATGGGTCTACACCTCCATGGGCACCACCCACCGACAGTTCCGCTATGGCATCGTTGCAGCGATTTTCACCTGCATCGGCTTTGCCATCGGGGCACACTGGGGACCGATCGGCGTAGCATGGTCGCTGTCAATCAACTTTGTCCTCATCCGATACCCGGCTGTCGCCTATTGCTTTGCAGGCACACCGCTCAAACCCCGTCATCTTGGCGTGGTGCTCTGGCGTCCGGCGCTGGCTGCCATCGCAACCGGCATCGGTACGTGGTATGCCTGGGATCGCTGGATGGGACAATGGAATCTCTTTGCTGCGTTCTTCGCCATGGCCGGACTTTTTGCCATCATGTATCTGCTGTGTTGGCTGATTCTGCCCGGCGGTCGGCAGCATTTGATCGATACCGTTAAACTACTCAAGGAAATCAAGAGTAAGCGCAAATAAATATGGCCAACCCTCTGAGCAATCTCCCGCAACGCCTTCTGGGCAAAACCAAGGCGATCGTCAAATTGATGATCCGTCGTGCCCGTCAATTGATCCAGAATTCCCGTGGCCGATATCACGGCTTGAGCAATGAAGACGTCATCAGCTATCAGGCGGTTACTTCGCCGTTAACGCAGATCAATCTGCATGGTCGGCAAATCGTCAACTCCATGGACTTTCTGCCCGACAAATATTCGCTTTCCGGTTCGGACTTCATGCAGGGGCCACATGTCGATTTTGCCAAGCAGTATGTTCAACGCGGCGATGACCCCTCATGGGACTACACACAGACCACGTACTACCAACTCGCGCTTCAGGGACGTCTGCCGTTTCCCATTATCGGTGAATGTCAGGCACGCATGCGCTGTCAGAAGTTCATCTGGATGATCGAGCAACTCCGCCGACATGGCTATCAACCCAAAACCTTCGGCGCGATTGTGGTCGTCCCCACCACCGAGGGCAATTGGATGGTGATCAACGGCAAGCATCGCATGGCAGCCATGATCGCGCTGGGGCATACCAATATTGACGTGTTCATCGGCTTTGACAACGAAGTCCGCGCCCAGTTCAAACAACTGGCTGAAAGTGTCTGGCCACGTTCGACCTACTCCCGCAGTTTTGAAGCCATGGAATCGCTGGGCAAAGTCAACCGCGAAAAAGCAGGCGAAATTCAGGAGCTCATCCAACAGATCAAACAGGCCAAGCTCGAAACCTGGGCCAACATTTACCATCCCCTGCCGTTCTACGAATTTGGTAATCTCACCACACAGGTCTCACCGGACACCAGTTACAAGCGACTGCAGATGATTCTTGATGCTGCAGATGGTGACGTGGTGGATAAACGTGTGCTGGATTTGGGGTGTAATCTCGGGTTTTATTCATTCAGTCTGGCTAACCGTGGCGCGAAGGTTACCAGCGTGGAACTGCGCAGCGATTACCATGACATCTCCAAGCGCATTGTCGAACTCTATGACATGAACGTCCGCTTTCGCAACGATTCACTGACCCCGGAGTTGGTGAATGAGGTGGGGGATGTGGATATCACGCTATGCTTTTCCATGATCCAATGGGTGATCGATCAGCAGGGCATGGACTATGGCAAGCAGATTCTCAAGACCATCAGCGAGCGTTCGAGGCTGCTGCTTTTTGATGTCTCCGTGAATCATGGTGCGGCCTGTCTGCTCTGTCCCGGCGGTCAGGAATTGGTCTATGTCTACGACTTCCTGGCTGATGCCACGACCTACACCGACATCCAATGCATCGGGCAGGTTCATCCCTATGGCAATGACACACGCTACGTTTTTGCCTGTAAACACGCCTGATTCTCACTGATCCATCTCAATACGGATACCTCCGCGCGATCGTTGCGTCCGATAGGCATCGCAACTTTTTTTCGTCGAGCACTCAAATGCATCATGAATGTGGTCGATACAACCATACAATCGTTACAGGCACTACTTTCATTACAGGCCCTATCGCAGTACCATTTTGACCATGAAGCTATCCGTCGTCATACCGGTTTACAACGAATGCAAGACCATTCACCTGATTCTCCAGCAAGTCCAGGATGTGGACATCGACAAGGAGATCATCATGGTCGATGACTGCTCGACCGATGGGACGCGCGATCGTCTCAACGAGTTGGCAGCCGAGGCAGATAACATTCGCGTCCTGTTCCATGATGTGAACAAGGGCAAAGGCGCTGCCTTACGCACCGGATTTCAGGCTGCAGAAGGTGATGTGGTGATCATTCAGGATGCGGATCTGGAGTATGATCCTGCGGAGTATCCCAAGCTGCTTAAACCCATTGAAGACGGCAAGGCTGACGTTGTCTTCGGATCACGCTTTGCAGGTGGCGAATCGCATCGCGTTCTCTACTTCTGGCATTCACTGGGGAACACCTTCCTGACCGTGCTCTCGAACATGTTCACGGATTTGAATCTCACCGACATGGAAACCTGTTACAAGGTCTTTAAACGCGAGATCATTCAGAGCATCGACATCAAGGAAAACCGCTTCGGCTTTGAGCCGGAAATCACCGCCAAGGTGGCACGCAAGCGATGTCGTATTTTTGAAGTGGGTATCAGCTACAGCGGGCGAACCTACGAAGAAGGCAAGAAGATCGGCTGGAAAGACGGCGTCCGCGCGATCTGGTGTATTCTCAAGTACAACCTGTTTTCCAAGTGATCCAGTATACGGTCGCCTGATCAAGCCAACATTCTCAATTGATTGCGGTATCATGATCCATAGACGGAGCACGCATGGATCAATCGCCACAGACTCATCTGAATCAACAAACATCACTGCACCCTTGGGTCTGGCTGATCCTGTTGGTTGCTGTTGCTGCGGTCTATGCCGGGGCGATGCAGGGCGGGTTTTACCTGGATGACTACGTGGCCATCGAGAACAATCGGGTTGTCTGCGACCTGGGCCTGTCATGGAAGTTGGCGTTGATTTCTGATCGTGGTCCGGTGAATCTGAGCCTTGCCATCAACTATGCCGTTGGCCAGCTTGATCCGTTTGGGTATCGCCTGGTCAATGTTGTGGTTCACTGGCTTAACGGCGTGTTGTTGTATTTGCTGTTGGTCAAGGCGTTGACTTGCCCTAAGGTGGGCTATGCCCGCAACCGCGCCGTTGGGTTGGCAATGTGCGCCAGTTTGATTTGGGTGTTACATCCATTGGGTTCGCAGCCGGTGTTGTATGTCTGCCAACGCGCGGAAATGATGATGGCGGGTTTTTCCATCGCGTGTTTGTATGCCATGGTCCGTAGCGATCAATCAGCCAAAAACCAACGGTCCTGGCAGGTGGTGACCGCGCTTTGCTGCGCCTTGGCACTGTTGTGCAAGATGGTTGCCTTTACGCTTCCCATCATCGGTGTGCTTTTTGATCGTTTGCTGCTTGCTTCAAGTTGGAAAGAACTTTGGCGTCGTCGCAAATGGATGCATGCCGGGATGTTTGCCAGTTGGTTGCTGTTACAGCGTTTTGGTTTTTACAACATGTTTTCGACCGGCGTCAATAAAGAGTCGATCGGCGCTTCGATGTCAGGGATGATCCGGCCGTTTGAATACCTGACGGTGCAGAGTGGGATCATTCTGCATTATTTGAAGCTTAGTGTTTGGCCGCATGTTTTGATTTTTGATTACGGTTGGCCGCCCCCTGAATCCTTTGGGCAGTATGCCGTTGCCTTTGGTGTGTTGGCGGTGCTGTTTTGTTTGACGGTATTCGGGGTGATTCGGTCTGTTCGTTGGGCCATTTTGCCGATGGCCTTTTTTCTGATCCTTGCACCGACATCGAGTCTGATGCCGATTGCAGACTTGGCGGTGGAGCATCGGATGTACCTGCCGCTGGTTTGTGTTTGTGTGGGACTGACGCTACTGCTTGGTCGGCTGTGTCACAGGTATTTTCGATTGACAGTGATTCTCCTGCTTGCGGTGTCCGTGATCCTGGGGTTACGGACGATGGTGCGGGTACAGGATTATCGCAGCAGTCTGACTTTGTGGCGGTCGGTGCTTGATGCGGTCCCCAACGCTCCGCGTGCACGCCTGCATTATGCCCAGGCGTTGTTTGATGCCAATCGCGTGGATCAAGCCATTGAGCAGTATCACATCGGTATCGAGCATCATCCCGACGACTCGCGTTTTTACCACAACCTCGGTGAGTTGTACCTCAAGCTCGGGCAATTGTCGCAAGCAAGACCGCTTCTGGAAAAAGCACTGACTTTGATGGATCAGGATCCGGTCTACTGGTTTAATCTTGCCAAACTCGATCGGCTTGAAGGGCGCATCGATCAAGCCCTGCATGGATATGAACAGACACTGAAGCTTCAGCCAGATCATGTTGGGGCCTTGTCCGACATGGCGGATATCCTTGCCATGAAAGGGCATTGGGATGAAGCCTTGCAGCGATTGGATCAGGCACAGCAACTGGCGCCGAACCAAGGGATGTTGCAGATTAACCGGGCCAATATTCTCCTGCGTGCAGGTCGTCCCGAATCGGCATTGGCTGCAGCGAATAAGGCCGTGGTCATGATGCCCTATCATCCTGCAGCATTAAACGGACTTGCTTCGGCATATGCTGCCAACGGGCAATGGGCCAATGCACGCGATGTGTTTATCAAGCTCTTAAAACAGTCACCCAACAATGTCGGGAATATCCAACGCCTTGCCTGGCTGCTTGCAACCTGCCCTGATCCAAACGTTCGTGATGGGCAACAGGCCTTGTCATTGGCAAAGCAGTTTCTGCAGATGACCGGGCCGGAAAATCCTATCGCATGGGATACACTGGCAGCGGCTTTGGCGCAGAATGGACAGTATGATCAGGCAGTCAAAGCCATTGATCAGGGGATTGCCAAACTCAAAGCGGCAGGGCGTGAACAACTGGTGGAAAGTTACACGCAACGTCGAAAAAGCTATGAACATGACAAACCGTATCATCTGGCCCCGTGAGTTTTTGGGGAGACTGCGTGATAGCCTTGGTCATCTTTGATTTAATTCTGTGAGACACGTTTGATGAATGAAACCGCTGAAATGACCAGAGACCAGAACACACCCCTTTTCGCACGGTGGTGTTGGTTGATCCTGCTTGGATTAATGGTGTTGGTTTACAGTGGCGCTTTGCAGGCTGGTTTTTTTCTGGATGACATTCAGGCGATTTTGTTTCATCCTCATGTCACGGATTTAGGGACTGCTTTTCGCAAAGCACTGGTCACGGATCGTGGGATGGTTAACCTGACATTGGCGATGAATCATGCACTGGGTGGGGCCGAGCCGTGGGGCTATCACCTGGTTAATCTGGTCGTGCATTATCTCAACGGACTCCTGCTGTGGGGACTGATCTACAGCACGTTGCAGTTGCCCCGCATTGCCATGTCCAGGGACCGTGCTGCTTTGCTGGCTATCGGTGCAGCTGCGATCTGGCTGGTGCATCCATTGGGATCACAGGCCGTGATCTACACCGTCCAACGCGCCGAGTTGATGGCATCGACCATGATACTGTTCTGCGCTTTTGCCCTGGTTCAAAGTCAACACCATCCCAAGCACCGACGACTGTGGCTGGTGCTTTGTGTGCTTGGCAGTTTTGCAGGGATGCAGTGCAAGCTCATTGCAATTGTGATCCCGCTGTTGCTGCTGGTCTTTGATTGGTTACTCGTTGCCACAAAGGGCAGTGAGATTTGGCGTCAACGGTTCTTGATGTATGTCGGTGTGTTTGCGTCATGGAGCATGCTTTTTGTGCTTGGTGTCACAGACATGCTCCAATCGGATCAACCGTTATCCAGCGCGGGGGCCGGGTTGATGCAGGCGATTCCGCCGAAACTGTATCTGGCTGTGCAAAGTCAGGTCTTGTTGCATTACCTGTTTGTGTCGATCTGGCCTGGGACGTTGGTGTTTGATCATGTCTGGCCGCTACCACTGCAGTGGACCACCTGCTGGCCGACATTGCTTGTCATGACCGTCTTGTTTGGGGTGACGGTGGTGCTGGTGATGCGACGGGTGCGTTGGGCGATTTTGCCAAGCTTGTTTTTTCTGGTGTTGGCACCGACGTCAAGTTTCCTGCCGGTGATCGATCTGGCGGTGGAGCATCGGATGTATCTGGCGCTATCGAGTGTCTGCGTGGGCGTGGTGCTGCTGTTGGGATATCTGTTGCGCGGCAAGGCAACATTGCTGCGTGCGGTGATGGTGCTGTTGATTGTTGCGTTGAGTGTGCGAACGTGGTTACGTGTCGGGGATTATCAGGACCCGCAGGTGCTTTGGAGCAAGGTGTTGAAGGTGTATCCCGATTCGGAACGCGCTGAGGCACAGGTACAGTTTACCCAGATCATGAAGCAGGGGCTGGGCAAACAGATGCAACAACTCCAACAGGCCATCGCTGATAATCCCAATGACCATCAATCGCTTTACGCGTTGGGAGATATTTTCTTCCAGTTGTCCAATCTGGATTTGGCTAGACCCATGCTCGAAAAAGCATGGGAACTCAAGCCCGATGAGCCAACCTATATTCAGGCTTTGGCTCGAGTCCTGCGAATCGATGGTGAGTTGGATCGTGCCCTGCCACTTTATCGCCAACTCGTTGAGCTTCAACCGAAAGATGTTTCAATCCGTCTTAACCTGGCAGAATTACTTGCGGGCATGAAGCAGTGGGATCAGGCGTTGGCGCAACTGCATCAGGCTCAACGAATCGCACCACAGAACCCGGCAGTCCATGCGAATACCGCCAACATTCTGCTTCGGGCGGATCGCGCCTCACAGGCAATTGAACCTGCCAAACGCGCGTATGCATTGGCTGGGGAGCAATCCGCCAATGCCGCAGGCGTGTTGGCGTCGGCTTATGCGGCTAACGGGATGTGGTCCGAGGCAGCAGCGTTGTTTGAGAAGGTTCATCAGTTTAACCCGCAGGACCCGGGAACCCTTCAACGTCTTGCATGGCTGTATGCGACCTGTCCCGATCCGTCTGTCGTCGATGGGCAAAAAGCCGTCGCCTACGCCCGACAGTTTTATGAGAAGATCGGTGGAGCCAGTCCCACGACATGGGACACACTCGCAGCTGCCTGGGCGCGTGTGGGTGAATTTGATCGGGCAACCGATGCCATGCATCAGGCCATCGTGCGGCTGCGGACACTCAAGCGTGAAGATTTAATACCAGCCTTTGAGCAGCGACTCAAACACTATGAACAAAAGCAGCCCTACACACAGGATGCTGTGAATACGCCCTGAGCCTGTTGTCCTTTGGTCGCAGATAAAATCATCAACCCATTGATGGATTGATCAAATATGTTAAATCCAACAAGCAGTTGCTCGGTGGGTCATCAAGAATAGAGCGTTTCCAGTCATACAGGTTCAATTGCCTCATCAAAGGGATTGGTGATTGCTGATTAGGGATTTGGGATTAGGGCTGTTATTCAGATATCGTCTTGTATTTTGTCTTTACCCTCATCCCTAATCACAAATCCCTTGCCTGACAAAACGTGAAAATGAATTGCTGGAAACGCTCTAGATAACAATTCAACACATATCTTGCGTTGTTCATATGGACGTGTCCATGCTTTCCCATCGCCATTCATATCCTTTCAGATTGATTTCATGGTGATGGTTATTGTGATCCTGGAATGTCGTCGTTTGAGATAAGGGGCTGGCATTCACCAGGGCGAGTTGTTGGGTATGGGGATAGTATGCCACGTCGATATGGGGATTGTTTGACAGGTAGGGCGTCTTGGTTTCTTCCTGACTCATGAGCCAGATCAAAATATGTTCGAGTAATCGCGATGTTTCCATATTAAATGACATGCAACTGGCATAGATACTTCGCCCATTGCCATATTCACTGGCAGCGAGCGCGACATGCTGACCGTTTGATGCCAAAACACGCGTGTCTTGATTGTGTGCGTAAACATAGCTTAATCCGTCAAAGGTAACTTCATTGGTTACATATTGACTTAATTCATGTTCACGGTCGATTTTGATGGGCGATGCAACGCGTCCCATGGTCAAGGCAATTTCTTTTTCAACACCCAAGACATCGCCTAATTGATAGTACCGGCCGTTAGCCTGCCATGCCGATGGGTCTCCAATACCAAGCAGGCCACCGCCTTGAGCAACAAATTGACGAATGCACGAGAGAACCTGTGGATTGTTCCAGTTTTCTGCACCACTCCATGCGGTGTTGGCTTCGCCCATGTTGATGATAACTTTGATGTCATCATCAATACCATTGGTAAGTATGTCTTCAAAGCTGATAAATTGAATCTCAAACGGCAGGCCAGACAGACATTCCAGTGGATTACTGCCGACCAGTTCCATGACGTCGGGACGTGGGGGGACGAAAAAGCGTTGCTCGCGCGCCTGCTGTTGCAACCAGGCCCGTGCCTGGCCCCATGCATTGAGAATGGCCACTTTCCCACGGTGTTGATGGGATTGTGTCCGCTGTGTTTTTGTCAGGTACTGTTCAAATTCACTTGAGATTTGCGTGACATGATCAATAAACTCAGGGAACTGGTTGGCAAGAGACAGGTACCCGCCGTAGCCGATGCGATCCAGTGGCATACGGAGCATGGCGCGTCGGATTTTCACCCAGTTTCTCATCGACTCTGCCACTGGGTCATTGCCCGGTTTAAAGACATCGGGGAAGAAGTAGGGATAGAATCGCGCTTCACGAACATGTTTACCGGGCGAGTCGGTCAGGCGGCGAAGGGCGACGCCATCTTCAACCGCACCAATATTGATGTCGATGCCGATTTTTTCGTAGCAAGGCAGGAATGGTTCGGTACCGATCCAGTGATCCCCCTGAAACATGGCGGTGCGTTTACCTGCCGCGTGCGCCATCTCACAGAGTTCGGATGCAACATCGACGACCACATTTTGCACGAATGTCATCCAGTCTTTGTAGCGTTGGGACGGGACTTTGTACGTGCCGTTGTAGTAACCCGCATCGACGAAGTCTTCGGGCGTTAATGCGTAACCGAACTGTTTTTCAAAGTCCTTGAGTGCCTGCGGGCTGACGGTTTCACCATAGCCGGTCCAGTCACGGTAAATGTCCTGATTGCTTTCGCCACTGTCGATCACAAACAGATAAGCAAAGGTGGTAAAGCGCACCACGGTGGTGTCCGGATGTGTTTTTAGCCAATGGGCAAAGTAGTTTTTCAGATGCGCCCGGACTTGGGGGTGATACGGATCAACACTCTTGATGCGTGGCCCCTGCCAATCATTGGTCAGAGCGTTATACATCGACACGCTGTCCCAGATTTGTCTAGCCAGAAAGCTGACGGTGTATTCGTGGTAGGGTGTTGTCTGAATCAGATGCACCTGCTGTGTCTGCGAATCGTAGTGCCAATGTGATGGGGGGACGATGCAGCCTGCAGTACGATCACGAACTTCCCACCAAGTTTGCGGGTCGGATGTTTCATCAAGTTCATACTTGTCTTTGCTGTATCCATCCAACGGCAAGATGCTCAGTTGTTGTTCATGGGCAGTGACGGGAGAGGACATGAGATACTTGCGATGCAGATACTCCGGGTGTGCGTTGGCAAAGTCCTGATCCGCGCGGACCAGACACATGATGGAGTACACATCGTGATCACCATGCGCCAGCGCGTCAGGCATGGACGTGCCATCGCTATCGCGCAGGGCATCGGCTTGCCAGCGTTTGAAAAGGTCCGCCACAACAGCTTCCTGACCCGCTTCCACGGGTAATGTCATATGACCGCGATGTGTACTCATGATGCTCTTGCCTTTGCTGGGTGTCCGTTGATTAACCGTTGGACTTGATCGTGAAGATGCAGGTTCAAGCCACAGGTTAATATTGGAAATAAATCGCATGATTTCACGGGAAATCATTTTGAGTATTCTAGAAGCCAACCGTTTGCAGATCAAGTTGTCTATCGGTGATCCTGACAGAAAATGATTCGGTTAAGCCGAGTCACGTACGATGATGCGGGGTGTAATGAGTTGGTGGTTCAGTGACTCTGGCAAAGGTTGGTCGTTGATCTTGGCAATGAGCATTTGCATGGCAGTCCGCGTCAACTCACGTTCGCAGAGATCGACCGTGGTGATCGACGGGGAAATGATATCCGTCAAAGGCAGGTTGTCATAACCCGTCACGGCAATGTCCTTGGGAACGATATAGCCAAGCTGTGTCAGGACGCGGATGATGTGCACCGCATAGGTATCATTGTTTGAAACGATCGCATCAATGGCATGATCCTCGATCATGGCAGAAAGGTGTCGGCTGAGTTTGTCAGAATCCAACTTGCCTTGATCATCATGAACTTGTTCTGCCCACGCCAAATCGAGATTGGTATCGTACTTGATGTTGTTGGCTTTCAACGCATCCTTATACCCCTTGCGCCTGTCCTGTGTACTGCGATGATTGCCATGACCAATACACAAAGCGATGCGCTTGCGACCTGTGTTGATCAGGTGTTCAACCAAATGCTGTGTGGCCACACGGTGATCCAGGCAGACCCAGCTGGCGGTACTTTGTTGAATCTGGGGTTTACCCAGAAAGACCACGTTGGGGAACTGGAGAAAGGTCTTGGCAATTTTCTTGCCGATCTCTGGATAGTCGTGCGAAATGCAGAGTACACCATCAATCCGATTGGCCATGAAGTCCGACGCATAGGCTTTGATTTTATCCAACTCGCCATGAGATTGGCCGATCATCACACGGTAGCCGTTTTCGTCAGCAAAGCGTTCCATTTCTGAGAGCTGGCGATAGCTTGGGGCGGGGGCGTAGGTGTCGATGATGGTGCCGATGATCTTGCTTTGTTTACCTGCAAGGCGTTGCGCCATCGCGTTGGGGCGGTAACCCAATTCGGTTGCAACTTTGAGAATTCGCTCTGCGGTCTCTTTGCTCACACGCACGTTACTGCCAGCACTCTGGAGGATCACACTGGCCACGGTGGTTCGCGAGACACCTGCCTTGGCAGCAATGTCGACCAAACGCACCGGTTGGTTGGATGTGTCCTGTTTCTTGGCCATGACCCCTCGTCCTCAATACGTGTTAATGAAGGACAATCATAGCGAGTGAAGCGGATTTAAGACAGAAGCGCGATAGACTCAAGTCGATTGCCGGATGATGAGTTTGGGGATAATGTTGCGGTGTTTGGCTTTACCGCGAATGGTTTTGCCTTGAATCTGCCGGATCAGCAGATCAATGCTGGCCTGAGCCAGATCATGGTTACACAGGTCCACCGTTGTGATCGCAGGTTTGGTCAGGTGTGCCATCGGCAAGTTGTCATAGCCTGTGACTGCAACATCATCAGGCACACACAGTCCCATGGTTTCGATTGCACGGATCACATAGAGCGCGATCACATCATTGCTGGTGATGATGGCATCGAATTTGAGGTGTTCCCATTTCTCTTTGAGTAAGACAGTCAACGGAGATTGATGGTCGGGTAATGCCAGCCCTTCACAGGTGTCTGAGATATTAAAAACCAGGTCCGGGTCGTAGGGAAGGTTGCTGGCTTCAAGACCGTCACGATAGCCTTTTCGGCGCTCGATGTGACTGCGATGTTTGGTATTGCCGATCCCCAGAACGATGCGTTTTTTGCCTTGTTCCACCAGGTGGCTGACAATGTTGCATTGCGCGGTTTCATGATCGGGGGCAGCCCAGCAGACCTTGCTTCGATCGATGGCTGTTTTGCCGACAAAGACCACGTTCTCAAAACCCTGCATCAAACGGACGACTTGGCGATGAATGCCCGGATAGTCATGCGAGATACAGATCACACCATCCACACCGCTGGATTTGAAGTCGAGCATGTAGTCATTGAGCTTGGATAAATCATCATGCATCTGGCCGACCATGACACGATATCCAGCTTCTGATGCGAAGCGTTCCATCTCAGCCAGTTGTTGATAGCTTGGAGTTGGTGCGTAGGTGTCGATCGTGATGCCGATGATCTTGCTTTGCTTACCGGCCAGACGTTGAGCGGTGAGATTGGGACGATAGCCCATTTCGTCAGCAACCTGGCGGACGCGCATGGCCGTCTTGGTACTCACGCGTGCGTTTTCGCCTGCACTTTGCAGGATCACCTTCGCGACCGTGGTACGCGAGACGTTGGCACGCCGGGCGATATCCACCAGGCGCACCGGAGTCGGTGATAGGGTTGGTGTATTGAGTTCTTGCGTCATGATCGGCAAAAGCTTGAACCAGTCGACATGGCCGCGATCATCGCACTGCCATGTCGATCAGGTTGAGGAAATTGTTAATGAAGGGGGATTAGTCCCAGTTCATGTCACGCCAGGCCGAGAATAAGGGGCGGAATGTTTTGGAGTTGCCTCCACGATATTCCGCATCACGGGCATTGATGGTTCTGGCATGACCATCAAGGAATGCGACATTCATGACACTGTTACTTGAATGACGGAATCGTAAGCGCGTGTTGGTGCGGTATTCCATCTGCTCACCGTTTTCAAGGAAGATCCATGACGCATCCATGTAAATGCCCAGTTCGGACATGGATTTGGCAGCATGGTTCTCAATCGTAGCTGCGTCATGAAACGGCCTGTTGCGCCAGGTTGGCAACTTGGCAGCCAGTTCCGTAGCGAGTGAGGTATCGTAGTAACCCCAGTATTTGACAACCGTGAACATCTCTGGGTTATACCCATAGCTGTGATGTGTGAAGTTGGGAGGCCACTTGGCAGGATCCGGGAACTTGGGATGTGGGTTGTCCTGATCCCGGTACCAGTCGTCATACCCCATGCCGTCAGGATTGCTTGGGCAATGCCAGACTCCGTAGGATTTGATGTATTCCATCTGTCTGAGTCGATTGGGTACCCACCACATGTTGTTTGCCGAACTGCCGTCGTAAAACTGTGTTGGGTAGTAATGATTGTCATTGACATAATACTGCGTGGAGATCGTGATCTGGCGCAGGTTCGATGAACAGTTGATTGCCTGAGCCGCCTGTCTGGCGCCTGCCAGGGCTGGCAAGAGGATGGCGATCAACAGCGAAATGATCGAAATCACAACCAATAACTCAATGAGTGTAAACGCACGGGCGGCATGCCCGGTGACCTGCACGGATGCATGATTAGGAGTGTTATTCATAATGCATTCCATTCTTTATTCTATGATTTAACCTGCTAAATCCAAACAGGTTTGCAAACGCAATCTCTGCATTACCGTGACAGGTCGCATTCGACACCTGAGCAGAGAGGTCTGACCATGAATGCGGTTTGAACAAATGGGTGATCTCGCGTGCACACGAATCACATGATTTCGCGTGACATCAATTATCTTACCGGTCTTCTGAGCAATGTAAATGATCAATTGCAAAATTTTTTTGTCAGGTTTGTTTTCTCAGGGGTGTTCCAATGGCAAGGTTGAGAATGTCTAACAAGCGCCAATAAGCACGCGCTGTTGACAATTAATATTGAATTGACAATCGGATAGCCGTTTCTGAAAGACATCGTTTGATTCTCGCAAAGGGAGCAATCAAGTCGTTGAAGCGGTCTGTCAGGAATGACGGAATTGATTGGATTATTTATTGAAATTTATTGACCTGATCCTGGTTGAGAGCTAGAATCGTTTGTGATCCCGCGTGAAATCAAGTCGAATTTTCTAAAAACTTGCCACTATGCAAGGATGTGTGATGAAAAAATGTTTATTGGTATCCGCCCTGGTTTTAATCTGTTCAACGGTTTCGCATGCCGGTTATCTGCTTTATGACTTTGCCCAACCCTGGCAGTACGAGGAATGGCAAACGGCTGATCCGGCGACACAACGTTGCTTCCCCTCGACCAGGTATGCTGTCGAAGGTGCAAACAGTCTGGGTTTTATCGGGACCAGAAGTGACCGCAAATGTCTCCTCACCGGCCTGGTCTGGGACAATGACTGGAGTCATTTTGAATATGTCTCGCTGGTCATCACCAACCCGACTTCGCAGACGATTCCGTTGACCATTTCGATGGCCAACGAGCAGGGGTATCTGACCTGGATCACGCTTGCGCCGATGTCCAGCAAGGAATATGTCGTCCGCATCAAGTTCCCCAAGTATGCCCGCATCAACAACATTCTCACGCTCAATCTCCAAACCGAAGAGCCGATGGATGCGGAGTTTTATGTCGACAGAATTCAACTTCACAAAAAGGGTGAAGAACCCAAGGTTGATGGTGAAAAGAAAAAACGCGATGTGACCGGCTATCCAGTCCCATCGATCACCAAACAGCTTGACGTGCAGCTTAAGAATCAGGTTGTCCAAAACTGTAAAGCCATCGGTGGCTACTTTGATGGTCTGAAGCTGGATATGCCTGCAGCCCGCAAAGCATTGGTCGATCGTGCTTCGGAATTACAGCAGGCCATCAACAAGGATGCGTTGACGCAGGATCAGAAGATTGCGATTCTCCGTGAGTCTGAGCAGTTGACCCTGTCTGCGAATCGTTTTGTGCAGATCAAGCAATATGCTTCAGCTTCCAAAGCTCAAAGTGCTGACGGCTTCTTTCTTGGCTTTGCCGATTCGATGGTCAAGGTCATGCCCCGAGATGTGAAAGTGGATCTTGATCTGCTGGATGAAGTTTCGGTCAGTTTGGCAGGAAACGAAGAGGAGTCCGTGCAACTTGCGGTCGTGCCGTTTGCCAAGGATGTCAAGCAGGTTTCCGTTGTTGCCAGTGATCTCAAAGATGCCAAAGGCAACATGATTCCTGCAAAGCAGGTTGAAATTGATCTGGTCGGCTTCGTAAAAACCCATGCCAATTCAGACCGGTATCCCCGATACATTGGTTGGTATCCCGAACCGTTGATTGCCAATCCCAAGGCGGTTGATGTGGCAGTGGGCGATATCCAGACTTGGTGGATTCGTGTGCGTGCTTTGGAAGATCAGAAGCCCGGTCTCTACCATGGCAAACTCACGGTCAACAGTCAGAGCGCCAAACCCAAGACAATCAAGCTCAACGTGGAAGTCTATGACTTTAACATGCCACGCACCGCGCCGATTCCCACCGCCATCTCCTACGATGCCTACAAGCATCCGACCACGGGTGGCGTGGACTCTGAAAAATGGCAGAAGCTCAAGTACAAGCACGCTGACTTCCTGGCGGACTACATGCTCAATTTTGACAGTATTTATCGTGGCAAAGAAAAACTCCTGGACTGGGATGTCCTCAAATACAATGCCGACAAGGGCCAGCTTTCCGCGATCAACCTGGGATATTTTTATTCTTCGTCTGATAAACGCGTCGCCCAGTACAAGCCCAATTATGACAAGGCCAAGGAACTCGGACTGCTGGATTACTGCTACATCTACGGTCTGGATGAAGCGGGATACAACTCATACAAGACGCTTGAAGAAGCCGCGCAGAAATTCAAAAAGGCCTATCCTGAAGTGATGGTCATGACCACTGCGCAGGATCACTCCTATGGCTTTGATGGCGAAGCGCCCACCGTGACAGCCTGGTGCCCGATCATCAATCGTTACAATCCAACACTTGCTCAAAAAGCACACAAGGCGGGCCGCCGTGTGTGGTGGTATACCTGCAATTGGCCCAAGGCACCGTACCCTAATGTCTACATCGACTATCCTGCCATTGATATGCGGGTACTGCTGGGGCTCTTTCATGCCAAGTACCAGCCCGATGGCTTCCTCTACTTTCACACATCAATCTTTGGCAAGACCAATGATGAAGGAATCAGTACTTATCCCTTCACCAATTGGGATCCATACAACTTCGTTAATACCAATAGTGACGGTCAACTTTACTGCATCGATAATCAGGGCATGCTGGTCCCGACCTTGCGCGTGGAAAACTACCGTGATGGCCTCGAAGATCTGGCTTACTTTATGATTCTCCAACACCAGGTCAAAACCTACGAATTGCAGGGGGGCAAAGAGACCACCTGGTATCGCACCGCCCGTCAACTGCTTGACCAACCCAACGAGCTGGTTAAGACACGTTACCAGTACACCACCAATCCTGATGATGTTCGGGACTACCGCAAGGCATTGGCCAACGCCATTCAGAGCAGTCCCATCAAGGATACCAATCCCTGGAAGAATGGACTGACGATATGGGGACTTGAAGGCCGTCCGAAAAACTGATTGACGTTATCAAAAGTCAGCATGGTGTCGGCAATGGCTATCTGTTGCCGACACTTTATTACATCATTAGAAACAACCGAACCATCAAAGGTCATTTGTTATGAAATCCATTTATACACTGTTGATTCTTCTTGGTCTGATGGCGATGCCGGTCATCGCCCAGGACGAGAAGGTCATGATCGATTTTGAAGACGACAGTCAATACACCGTCTGGCGGATGGATAAGCCAGCCAGTTACCAGGTCACCAATCAGTTTGCCAGCACCGGTGAAAAGGGCATGGCGTTACATTTCCCCAAGTGGGAAGAAGGCATGCCCGAACGGCATTACATTGAAATCCGTCCAACGGAGAAAGATTGGTCGGGATACAAATACATTGCTTTTGATATGACTAATCCCACTGAGCAGGATTGGAAGTTCGAACTTTATATCACCGATGACCGCGAAAAAGTCGATGAAGCATGTCACTTCCGTATTGAAGTACCAATGCTCAGCACCCGTCAGATATCCCGTGATTTCAAGTTCCGCAGTGAGCACAAGGTTGATAAGAAAAACATCACACGCATCGCGTTCTACACCAAGAAATCCAATGTGCCGATCGAGGCCGTTTTAGATTCGATTCGCCTGGTTAAAAAGAAGCCGGATAAGAAGGACTACAACAAGGACATTGCTCAAGAACTCCGCCCATTGCGCTTGCGTGCGATTCGTGAGAACCTTGAAAACGTACGGCGTGAAGCACGATCCCAGAATATTCTCCCGCAGTTTATTCAAGTAGTTGATGATGAGGCACAATCCATTCTCAAACGCGCAATGGATCCGGATATCAGTTACGAAGATTTGATTCTGTGTTTGCGTGATTCGCTCAACGTGCAGTCATCGCTTCAGCGGTTTGCTCAGTTCAAGGATTTGTACACGGACTACCGCAAGTTAGGCAAGCCGCTGACGGGTTACATGGTTGGGTTTGCCTCGTCGATGCGCAAGGTGATGCCCAAGCATTTGCCGGTGAAGATGTCGATTGAAAATGAAGTTGAAATTTCATTGGCTGCCAACGAGGAAGAATCGTTTCAGTTGGCTGTAGTGCCGTTTGGTGAATCACTCAAGGATGTGAGTGTCACTGCCAGCGATTTACGGGGTGTCAATGGTCAGGTGATCAAGGCAGAGAACATCGCCTGTGACTTGGTTGCCTTTACCCAAACACGCGATTTGAAAAGCTATATGAAGCCCGATGACGTGAATTATGTCGGCTGGTGGCCGGATCCGATTATCCAGAATCCCAAGCCAGTGGATGTCGCGCTGGGCGATGTTCAGCCGTGGTGGGTTCGCGTGCATGTCCCCAAGGGCCAGAAGCCAGGCAAGTACAACGGACAGGTGACGGTGACACAGAACAACGGCACGCCGGTATCATTTGATTTGACGGTTGAAGTCTATGACTTTGCCATGCCTGACCACGCGCCGTTCCCGGTCATGCTCAATACCTATCCCGACATGAACAAGGGATTGTTGACAACCGAAGACTGGAAGACGCTCAAGTGGGATTGGATCGATTTTCTCACTGACTACTACATGATCCTTGATGATATTTACCGGGGGCCGAGTCCGGATCGCGATGACGCGCTGGACTTTGAAATCCTTGCCTATCTGAAAAAAGAAGGCAAACTCGCGCCGTTTAATCTCGGTCTGTTTTACAGTGGCGAAGATAAATACATTGATCCGCTGCAGTACAACTACGATAAAGTCAAGGAAATGGGGTTGCTTGAATATGCCTATATTTATGGTTTCGATGAGCAGCCTTCATGGGCATTTCCTGACATTGAAAAAGCGACCATGAAGTTTCAGAAGCGATTTCCGGAAGTGTTTAATTTGACGACGACCAATGACGGTCAAAGCGGTAACAATCCTGCAATGCCTCATCTCAAGGGATACTGTCCAATCATTGCTGGCTACAATCAAGGTGCTTCTGACAGTGCACGAAAAAGTTTGGGCAAATATGTCTGGTGGTATACCTGCGTGTGGCCACCGCATCCGTATCCCAATATTTTCCTCGAGTACCCGCCGATTGATACGCGTACGTTACTGGGCTTTAATGCCACACGTCACGAAGTCGACGGGTTTCTCTACTATGCGACCATGATCTTTGGCGAAAACAATAACGACGGGATTAACACCTATCCCTATACCAACTGGGATTCGATTTCCTTTATCAATACGCATGGTGACGGGCGATTGATGTATGTCAACGACAAGAAACAACTCGTCCCCAGCATGGTCCTTGAGAACTACCGTGACGGTCTGGAAGACATGGCCTATCACATGATCCTCAAGAACCAGGTCCGTGAGTTCTACAAGCAGAACAGCGGTTGGGTCCGTTTGGTCCGCAAGGGTAATACCATCACCGCCTATCGCAGTGGTGATGGCAAGACCTGGCAGACCTATGGCAAGCACAATGTCGAGATGGGTGGCGATGTCTATATCGGTTTGGCAACTACTTCGAAGAACAGCGAACATGCTGGACGCACCATCTATGACAATGTCGATCTCTATGCCCATCAAGCTTCTGATCAATGGGAAACCGCAGCGATCGGTATCAATGACGACGATGGCGAAGTTAAGATTGATGGCAATCAGATCACTGTCACAGCCAAAGGTGGTGACATCTGGAACCGCAGTGACAAGTTCTATTTTGTCTACCGCAAACTCTCAGGCGATGGCCAGATCACCGCTCAAATCACCGACATGGACGATACCAACGAATGGGCTAAATCAGGTGTTATGATCCGACAGTCACTTGAACCCAACAGTCCCTACACCAGCATGATCAATATCCCTGCTTTTGAATGGGGATTACCCTCGCGTTGTCCAACCAAGGGGTCTGGGTTCCAGGGACGTTCCAAGCAGAATTGGCAGAGTGGCAGTTGGGGCAACAAGAAGGCTGAACCCCAGTGGTATTTCGATGCGACCACAGCTTTGAAGTCAACCGATGGCGTTGTCGACGGTTTGGCGACATATACCAAGGATCCGCAAGTGCTTTATGCCTATCGTGAGAAACTTGCGAATCTGATTCAACGATCACCCATCAAAGATACCAACCCGTGGGGCGATCGTGGCGGTATTCCCGTGCGTGGCCTGTGGCGTACATGGCAGGATGATCTGGATGGCTACAAGTCGCCTTTCCGCTCACAAAAATGATGTGTCGTAATCACGTGAGATTGGACCAAACGGATGCAACAGTGAATTGGCTCCGTGAGTGATAGCTTCGCTCGTCTGTCAAGCACAACATCAGGAACCGTTTGAAATCGATATCTGATCGCATATAAAAAAGACCCGCAAGCACATCGTTTGCGGGTCTTTTTGTAAAGTCATTCATGGGACTTGAAACAATGACCTCGCCTTTGTGTAGCGGCGGTATTGTTTTCTCATTTTAAGGAATGCAATGTAAATAAACGATTGAATGTTATCATGTTCAAGCAGTACTCGTACAGTTTGAACTTGAGTTTTGTGGCTGCCTTGATTGCCAGCTGTTATTGAACCCAATCAATGCGTGTTGCTATGATTGATCGCAGTCTTTTCACGTTGGAGAAATGAATCGATGGGTAAAACCTCGAAAAAGCCACGCCTCAAGGATATTGCCTCACGAGCGAATACGACTGAAGCAACCGTCTCGATGGTGCTCAATTCACGTCGATACGATCAGGTGTCGGTTAAAACGCGCGAACGCATCCAGAAAATCGCAGCAGAAATGGGATATGTCCCCAATCGTATGGCACAGATGCTCGTGCAAGGTCGAACGGACACGATTCTCATGTTGGTAACGGATTTGACCAGCGCCTTTGTGAATCAATATGTTGCTTTATTTAGCGAGATATTTGAAGAAAAAGGATACACACTGTTTCCGCTTGCTTCACTTTCGGATACCAACCGGGAAGCCAAGCACATTCAGTTTCTGTCTCAGCAGTATTTCGATGGCGCGATCTGTCTGGAATATGATTGGCATAATCAGGATTGCTACGCAGATCTGGACGCCAAGTTACCATTGGTGACGCGGATATGGCCTGAAAGTAATTTTACCTGTCCTTTTCCGCATGTTGTGATTGATTATGAGCCTGGTGTCACGAAGCTTTTTGAGCATTTTGTGCAGCAGGATCGCAAGCACATTGCCATGCTTATCACCGTTCCGCCGACCACGCAGGAAATTGACCAGGAGAATCCAAGGGTTTGTTTATACCGTCAAGTTCTTGAAAAGTTTGCGTATCCTCAGGAACATCAGGCTTGGTACACGATTCATCTGGGGCCCAATCTGTACAAAGAAACATACTGCCAAACCAAGGCATTGATGAAAGACAATCCAGACATCGATGTTCTTCTGCTGCACTCTTCAGACCTTGTGTTGCCGGTCTATCAAGCATTGATTGACCTTGGAATTAAAATTGGAACTGATGTCGGCGTGGCGGCGTTTGACCAATACAATCAACTGGAATTTCTCCATCCGACGATCACCGTCGTGCGTGAACCCGTGGAGCAGATTGGTCAGACAATGGCCGGGATGTTGCTCGATCGGCTGGCCAATAAGAAGCTTGATCCCGATGCGGTTCGCTACGATTCAGAATTATTGATTCAACAATCCACCCAGCGGTAAACCACAGAGAGCCTTTGACACACAACACGTCTGCGCTGAGGCAGCATGTTCTGATTACAGCAGTTATCAGCTATATACGTCACCAACTCGTGTAACGTCAGTTCGAATCGCAACGCTTGGTTTTGATGAAGGCACATCAGTTTTTATATTTTTTTATTGACATTGAGTTGATTCCCCATAAGATTACTTAAGCGTTTAAGAAAGCTGTTTGAGGCCCTTTTTTACACCAGATCATATATTGGGATGGGATTTGAAAATGAAAGATTTAAATCATGATGGAGCAGGGGGGTTTACGCTCATCGAACTTTTGGTGGTTATTTCCATTATTTCGCTGCTCATTGCAATTCTTCTCCCCGCATTGGGTGCGGCACGTAAGTCCGCCAGACGACTTCAGTGTGGCATCAATCTCAAGGGGCTTGCTTTTGCTGCAACCGCCTATAAAGACGATTACAAAGGGCGTTACCCCTATCAGAAAAGTCTTGGGGGGAGCGACTCCAACGGTTTGGATGTGATGTACCCGTCGTATATCAATGCAGCAGTGACTTACCGATGTCCTGACGAGCAGGTGAATACGGTTCCGACGGATATCACCAACAGTGCGCAGAATTGGAACTCAAGTTCCCAGATGAGTTATCTCTATGACTACCCGGAATACGGATGGGTTAAGCCCGGCTATTCCAAGATGAACGATTGGCAAAAGGATGGTCCGATGATTGAAGATCTTGGAGCTGGGGAACAAACATTACAGCCCTATGCCAATCATGCTCCATACGGCGGTAATGTTGCCTTTCTTGATGGTCGGGCTGAGTGGCATAAGTCTGAGGGGTGGAACAAGTATGGCTGGGGGAATCTCTACAAGGTTGGCGATCTGTGGCCCTGAACCGTTGTACTTGTCAGTGAACGTGCTCCGCATGATTCAGGCGCTTGTTATTTCTAGTTAAAAGGTTTTGTCATGCAGTTGAGTCAATCTTCATGTTGGGGCTTGGGGTCTGCGCTGACTTTGAATATACCGATTACCCACGAAGGTATCGGGGCGGCATATGACTGGACGCCCAGCGCACCAAGTGGTGGCGGATGTTTTACCACCACGAAAGTCTCGCCGCACGACGACCGGTTCATCCTGGTCAACAATGATATGTTCGGCACGTTTCGCACGCTCGATGGTGGCATGACGTGGGAAGACTTGGCTGCCTGCTATCACTTTCGCGTTGTGTATGCCTGGGCCTATCATCCAACGGATTCGGACCGCGTTTTTGCCGGGGCGACTTCAGGCTTTTTGCAGAGTCACGACAGAGGCAAGACCTGGCAGCGACTTGATTATCCTGAGGGGTTGGATTGCCCACATGGCCCGCATGTCATCGGCTTTGATCGTACGCGTCCCAACATTGCTTTGGCGGTTGTGTTCAACATGGTTGAGGCTTCTGGCGGGGCGATTCTCTCGACTCACGATGGGGGTGACAGTTGGCAAATCGTCAGTGAATTGCCTGCCGAATTGGGGCAGGTGCACAATCTTGTCTTTGACGACAGTAAACCCGGCACGGTCATTCTCGGTGCAGCCAAAGGCGTGTTGCGTACCGAGGACAATGGCTTGACATGGCGGATACACGGCCGGGAACTGGTCGAAACATACGGTGACATCAGGCATTTTGACGGGGGCAGTGATGGCCAACAGACCATTCTCTACGCCACCGTGCCAACGCGCTATCAAGGCCAATGTTTCGATGGCGGTATCTTCCGATCCTTGGATGGTGGTGTGACGTGGGAGCCTGCGAATCGACAAGGTTTGGATACCTACATCAAGAAAGAATATATCCGCGATGGTGATCTGGAAAAAGAATATGCACCGGATTACACGTGGCTTGCGGTGTGTGCGACCAAGCCGAACGTGGCCTATGTCGGGATGGATCGCAACTGCCCGTATGATTTTTTAGACCCCACTGGCAAAGGCCGTGACTCGGTTTTCCGAACCGAAGATGGTGGCAAGACCTGGGCACGCACACTTTGGCAACATCCGGATATGCAGGATTACAACATCGCCAATCGCAGTTGGGTGACCGGGCAATGGGGTTGGCAAACCGGGCCGACCT
>MDTD01158833.1_pt1 | contig 26295 bp, 18 predicted proteins | sample 811221 | NCBI WGS metagenome assembly MDTD01 (sample SAMN05326646, study PRJNA326480) | marine metagenome | isolation source: seawater | place: Pacific Ocean: South West | collected 2011 | reverse complement strand
CGATATCAAATCCAGTTCCGTGATCAGGGCTAGTTCTAACTATCTGAAGACCAGCCGTAAAGTTTACTCCTCTTCCAAAACTCAATGCCTTAAATGGAGCGAGTCCTTGATCGTGATACATGGCTAGTACTCCGTCAAAGTTTTTATAAGCACCAGATCCGAAAAATCCGTCAGCAGCATATGGCCCAAAAGCCTTAATTCCTTTAGAATTAGCCTCTTTAATTGCTGGAGAAATGACGTTTTTCTCTTCATTGCCCATTAACCCATTATCTCCAGCGTGAGGATTGAGCCCTAGCACTGCAATTTTAGGGGTTGAACAACCAAAATCCTTTAAGAGGGAATCATACATAAGTTTTAGCTTAGAACTAATTGCACTTGTTGTCAGTTTTGTTGCAACATCCTTTAAAGCAATATGCCCTGTAACGATACCAATTCTAAGCCCTTCACCTATTAGAAACATCAACACATCGTCTGCATTGGCAAAATCAGCCAGATATTCTGTGTGACCTGGAAACTTGAAACCTGCTTGGGTAATAGCATCCTTATTAATTGGAGCTGTTACAAGAACATCGAATTTTGTCGATGCAAGATCTTCAACAGCATTTTTCAATGAGTTGAAACTGTATGTCCCAGCTTCTGAGCTAAGCTCGCCTTCGTTTACTTTGAATTCTTCAGAACAGGATTTTACAACATTGAGTTTGCCCTTTTTGGCTTTATCAACCGAGTCAATCACATTTACATTTAGGTTTTCGATTTGAAGAACCTTCATGTTGTGCTCAATCAAATTTTCAGAGGCATAGAGAATCGGTGTAATTAAATTCAACATCCTATCATCTTGAAATGTCTTCAGGATAGTTTCTACACCTATGCCGTTTGGATCACCCGTCGTAAGTCCTACTCTCATATGATTTGATTTTGTTGTGTAAAGGTAGTGCCTAAATGCAGTGTGTGTGATGTAACTTAGACCACAATGCATAGACGGCTAAATAGGTTAGTTTTTCTGGTGGTAGCACTGTTTATATGCACTACTTCAATATATGCTACGCATAACAGAGCAGGTGAAATCACCTATTCTCATGTTGAGGGATTAACATATGAAGTCTTGATTACTACTTACACTAAAGCGTCTGCACTTGCAGATAGACCTATGCTTTATTTGCATTGGGGTGATAGTGATGAGGCAGACAGTTTAGATAGGGAAAATGCTGTCATTATTCCTGGAGATATTAAAATCAACAAATACAGAGGTACTCATACATATGGTGGTCCTGGGGTGTTTGAACTGAGGGTTATAGACCCCAACAGAAATGAAGGAGTGCTTAATATGTTTGGCTCTGTAGATACACCATTCGCTATAAGATCACTATTAATTATAGACCCTGAAGCTGGTCATAATAACAGCGTTGAACTATTTAATCCAGCAACTGAAAATGCATGTTTAAATAGGATTTGGGAACACAATCCTGCAGCATATGATGCAGATGGTGATGAACTGGTTTATAGTCTCGTTCCATGTAGAGGATTTAATGGGGAAGCTATCCCAACTTATGTTTATCCTGATGAGATAGGTCCAAGTGAAAACAACACATTTCAAATAGATTCAGAAACTGGGGATGTGACTTGGGATAGTCCACAAGAAATAGGTGAGTACAATATTGCCATATTGATAGAAGAGTTTAGAGAGGTCAATGGAGAAATGAGAAAAGTAGGGGAAGTTGTAAGAGATATGCAGATTGATGTCCAAATGTGTAACAATCATCCTCCTGAATTAGAGCCTATTGCTGATACATGTATTGTAGCAGGTTCTTTTTTGACTTGGTATGTAAATGCTATTGATCCAGATGGTGATAATATTACTCTTAATGCATTGGGTGGTGCATTGAGTTCAGTTGAACACCCAGCGATTTTCACAAACTTAGGTGGAGGTATTGGTGAATTTGCTTGGGCTCCAACTTGTGCTGAAGTAAGACTTGCACCATATCAAGTGGTTTTTAAAGCAAAAGATCAAGCTAGCTCAGTCCAATTGACAGACTTAGAATCTGCATTCATTACTATTGTCGCTCCAGCAGTAGAAAATGTTATTGCTGAACCTATAGGAAATACTGTTCTGTTAAGCTGGGAGGGGGGAGTGTGTGCTCAAGATTTACAGGAATGGCAGATAGAGGATGGGTATCACGATATTTATAGAAAGCATCAAAGCGCCTCTTGGGAACCGAGCACATGTGAAACAGGAGTGCCAGATGATCTTGGTTATGAATTAATAGCTAGTGTGCCAAACCTATCAAACACATCATATGTTGATGATGACCTTCTTTCTTACGGTGCAACATATTGTTACAGAATTGTAATGAGATTCGAAGACGGTGCAGAATCGTTATCGTCAGAAGAAATTTGTGCTACAATAAAAAAGGATGTGCCAGTGATGACACATTCTGATGTGGCAATTACAGATACAAATGGAGAAGTTGTAGTGAGTTGGTCTCCACCAACTGAAATGGACACGTTGATATTCCCATTGCCATACACTTATACTTTATTCAGAGGTGCATCCTTGGAAATTGCTTCGGGCATTACTGATAGTTCATATGTTGACATAGATGTAAACACCTTACCATCGCCCAACTCATATAAAGTAGAAGCTTGGTGTAACACGGTTGATGGTCCTGCTCTGGTTGGATCGAGCATTCCATCTTCCACACCATTTTTAACCTTGGAGCCAAACGACAACAGTCTCACCCTTTCAATAAATGCGAATGTCCCTTGGTTCAACTATAAATATTACATAGAAAGAAAGGCCCCAGGAGAATTGGACTTCACACCTTATGACACAACTTTAAATAATGTGTATATAGATTCTGGATTGGTGAACAATGAGAATTATTGTTACAGAGTAATTACTGAGGGGATGTATGATTCCAATTTCATTGAAAACCCATTATTAAACAGATCCCAAGAACGTTGTGGAACGCCATATGATTATACACCACCCTGTCCTCCAATTCTAGATGTTGAAGCAGATTGCGAAGAGCAGGTGGATTTGTTAAACTGGTTTGGAGCACACGATTGTTCTGATGATGTAATGGGTTATGTTCTTTATTGGGCTCCAACACTCTACGACACACTTAGGCCCTATGTGACATTTGATTTAGTCGAGGGGATAGAACTTGATTCAACCTTTACGTTTAATGAGGATGGAATAGAGGGAACTATTGCAGGTTGTTTTGCTGTTACTGCATTGGATAGCTTGCTTATGGGCCCAAATGGAGAACTTAGAAGAAATGAGAGTGAGTTTTCTAACATAATCTGTGCAGATAATTGTCCATATTATTTTGTGCCAAACGTCTTTACACCAAATAATGATTATTTGAATGACGTATTTAAATCTTTACCATGGAAATTCATTGACTCTGTTGAATTCGTTATTTATGATAGGTGGGGAATAGAAGTGTTTAGAACAACAAATCCTGACATTAATTGGGATGGCAAAGAAGCTATTTCAGGCAAACAATTGTCGGATGGAGTTTACTTTTACAACGTAATAGTCAACACCATTAGACTAGAGGGTATTGTGCCAGAGAGTTTTAAGGGTGAGATTCACATTTTTGATTCACATGGATCAATAGACGAGTAATATGTTTACAGGTATAGTTGAAGCAACTGGAAGAGTTGAGAAAATTGAACAAGAGGGCACTAATGTCCACTTCACTCTTTCATGTCCATTTAATTCTGAACTTAAAATAGACCAAAGCTTAGCACACGATGGCGTTTGTCTAACTGTTGTAGAGTGTTCTAATGAATGCTATGTTGTAACCGCAATAGATGAGACTATGCAGAAGACTAGTCTTGGAGATTGGAGTGTAGGTGATAATGTCAATCTTGAAAGATGCATGAAGATGGGCGACAGATTTGATGGCCACATGGTTCAAGGGCATGTTGACACAACTGGTAAACTAGTTGATGTAAAATCTCAAGATGGGTCTCACGTTTTGACAATTGAACATCCAGTTACAAATGAGTGGATGACGGTTCCAAAAGGGTCAGTTACAGTGAATGGAATTTCTCTAACTGTTGTTGAAAGTGTTGATGGAAAGTTCAGCGTTGCTTTAATACCATATACATGGGAAGAGACAACTATGCATCAATTAAATATTGGAGACAAAGTAAATCTTGAGTTTGATGTAATAGGCAAATACATCGGTAAGATGCTTGCCTCTTGGAAGTAGTTACTTTCTTAATTCGAAATTTCGTCCTAAGTATACTCTCCTAACTTGCTCGTCTGAGGCAAGTGTTTCGGCAGTTCCTTCTTTTAGAATTTTCCCTTCAAACAAAAGATATGCTCTGTCAGTGATGTGAAGAGTTTCTTGCACATTGTGATCTGTAATCAAAACTCCTATCCCTTTATTTTTTAATTGAGATACTATGCGCTGAATATCTTCTACTGCAATTGGATCAACACCTGCAAAGGGTTCATCTAATAGAATGAAATTTGGCTCGCATGCTAGAGCTCTAGCAATTTCTGTTCTCCTTCTTTCTCCACCTGAAAGAACTGCTCCCATGCTTTTTCTAACCTTTGTCAACTTGAATTCTTCAATTAATTCTTCAAGTTTGAGTTTTTGATCTTCTTTAGATAGCCCCCTCATCTCTAGAATAGCACTTATGTTATCTTCAACCGTAAGAGCTCTAAAAACTGATGCTTCCTGTGGCAAGTACCCAATTCCCTTTCTTGCCCTCATGTACATTGGTTGATCAGTAAGTTCTTCTTCACCAAGGTAGACCCTTCCTTGTTCAGGGTTGACTAATCCTACTACAGCATAGAATGATGTTGTTTTACCTGCACCATTTGGTCCTAAGAGACCTACAACCTCTCCTGGGTTTACGTAAAAGTTAACGTCAGAAACTACCTCTCTTCCAGAATAAGATTTAGAGATGTTTTCAGCTCTTAAGGATGAGTCACTATTTGAGGGAGACATATTCATTCCGATTGCTAAATTAAAGCTCAACCGCTACTCCTACTCTAACACCCCAATTTTCACGCATTTCACTTGATCTATGTGCCAATTTCATGTTGAAATCAACGCGTATGAAGTGGAATATATTACCTAAGCCAATAACAGCCTCACCGTAGAAGCCGTCCAATCCTTTGGTTCCTTCAGGCAGTTCTAAAATACTTTCATGCCTATCATCCCATTGTCCATATACCCCTTTAACACCTATGATTTCTCTTAATTCCAATCTGCGTATCAATGGGATTCTATCCAAAATCATTCCTTCACCATTCCATTCAAGCACACCCCTAGCCCAAGTGTCAGTAACAAACTCAAAGTAATTCATGAGATTGAATGAATTGCGAATTGAAAGCACAGTTTCATTTGCAGGGGGTAATTCTAAAAGTGGGAATGGTGCATCGCCAGAATAAGTCCCCAATTCGGAATCGTATCGAATTCTCCCTAGTGGCCCCATTCTCAACACACCCTCTATCCCAAACGTATACCTTCCATACCTGTATTGTGAACCAGCAATACCCTTCCAACCTTGGGTTGTTGTAAGAGTGAAAATTGGAGCTCTTGTTCCGATGCTATATCTCTCAGTAGAACCACTGATGAATTTTTCGTTTTTTGCGTATCTAAGTTGGAAAGTTGATTCAGCTGTTATAATCGCTGGGTTTTCATCACTTGGATCATCAGGGTTTTGGAATTGCAACTCACCCCTAGGATCTACTTTTCTGTGCCTTAGTTCTACTAGAGACGTGAACCCACTTCCAAATTCACCCATAAAACTTGCTTCAGTTGTGGTAACCATAGAGAGTTGGTTTTGGATTCCATTCACACTCAAAGCAGAATTAAATATGTTACCCTGATCAAAATATCCCATCATGCCAAGTTGGTCTATATCCTTTTGATGAGAAATATTCCACTCTATCCAAGGAGTTCTGCTCTGAACAAACGTGATGTCAGCACCATATTTAAATTCCTTGTCAAGGGTTCCATAAGCTAGAAAAACTGAAGGCATAAACGATCTACTCACTTCATCAGTAGTATACAACTCTAAACCAAACCTATTGCCCTCAACAGCATTGAAGGAATATGCGTCATACCATGGGCCTATCTCTATTTTGTCTAGTTCAACATACCCTGACCCCATACAATAAAGCAAACCACTAAGGAAATTGTATTGTGGCATTGATTGTACAGAATCAGCAGTGTGATAAATGTCTTTTTCTCCATAGCTCAATACTTGAGGGCGTAATTCTTCCCATTCTTCATCAGTAACATCATAAGCTCCATCCTCATAGCTCATATCTCGCCTAGAACCCCAAACCTCATCAGGCCACTCTTTTGCAAATTCAAAATCATAGTAAGTGATCGAATTTCTTGCATACACACCCTGACTGTTTCCAGATATAGAAACGTCAAGCACATCTTCATGAAGAGTTCGCACCCAGTTTCCATCAATTAATTCATAATTAAGCATGAAGTTCATTGCTCTGAGGAAATTGAATGAAGCGCCTTCGCTGATTTTAGCCTCTACCTTTTTGAGACCGAGAGTTAAGGTGTCAATCCATAGTTCACCTTCGAAAGTGTACTCACCTCTCCTCCTTGGGACGAAGGCAATATGAAAATTGGGTCTACCGCCAACATCCAATGTGTCAAGGATGTAGTATCTGTAGTGTAAGTTGTATCTGTTGTGCAGAGGGCTTGTAAACCCTTTGTCTAACAAAAGAAATTGGTTGGAGTAGAAATCGATATCGAAGAATTCTGCTGAAACTGCAGATGAATTTTCTGCGTCTTGAATCCAAGTTGACTGTATTGCTTGTACTCTTTTCTCAGACCTAAGGGGTTTGCTTTGTGTCCTTTTGTGTCCTATTGATTCTGACATGAAAAGAGGAAGGTTTATCCTTGCTTCTGTAGAATCCAATTTATCCCAAACCCAACTAAATGGCCCCCAAAACTTTCTAGTTGGAAGCTTTTCTGGAATGCCATTCCAATCAAGTTCTAGTTTTTCGTGGAATTTATGTGCGACGGCTCCTATCCTTTTTGGGTCGTTAGTTTTTTTCGCGTCAATAACGCGTTGCATTAATGGTTTGGCTTGGTTTTTTTCTTTCTTATCTGGCCTAACCTCTGCTACTGCTAGTTCGATTTTCTTTGGCTCTAATGCTATGTCTATTTTTTGATGAACCCCTTTTTGAATAGAAATGGTTTGGCTAACATATCCAAGAAATGAAACGTTAATTCTAGACACCCTTTTTTCTGTACTCAACTGATACAGTCCTTCTGAATTAGTTGTGGTGCCAATTGACTCTCCTTTGAAGTTAACGGTTACAAATGGAAGGGGCCTACCTGATTCGCCATCAAACACGCGGCCTTCTACTGATGTGGTTTGGGCTTGAAGGAAAAGAGAAAAACTTAGACAGAATAAAAGTGTAAGTTTTTTAAGGATCATTTGCGGTTTCTCTTTTCTCTTTTGCGTTCTTGTCTTCTGGCAATAAGTATACCAATTTCATAAAGGAATAAAACTGGAATTGATACTAATATTTGTGAAGTAAGATCAGGAGGAGTAATGATAGCAGCTAGAATGAGAATTCCCACTAAAGCATGTTTTCTATATTTCCTCAGAATTTCAGCAGTTACAATTCCAGCCTTGGATAAGAAATAAACTACAACTGGTAATTGGAAGATTATACCTGATGCAAAAGCTATAGTTGCAACAGTTTTCACATATGACATAACTGCAATTCTAGCAGCAACATCACCAAGTTCATAGCCACCAAGAAATTGAAGTGAAAGTGGCACTATGCCCCAGTACCCAAATGCTACACCAGAGAAAAACAATAGTGATGATGCAAAACCTAACCCCCTTATTGACTTTCGTTCACTTTCTTTAAGTGCTGGTTTTATAAAACCCCAAATCTGCATTGTGATGTATGGGAATGCTACTATAACTCCACTAATTATCGAGACTAAAATGTGAGCGGTAAAATTGCCCAGCATAGAGGTGTTGATGAGTTCGTATTTAATATCAGTAACACAAAGTTTATCACCAGCTCCTATTAGTTCCGATAGACTGCACCACATTCTAAAACTGAAAAAATCAGGATTACGAGGTCCAAAAATAACCATGTCAAAAACCCAATCCTTTTTGTAGAATAGAAACCCAGAGACAATACAAATTGCCAGGATTGACTTAAATAGTCGTCCTCTAAGTTCCTCGAGATGTTCGAGGAAGCCCATTTGTTTTTCGTTTGGAAGGTCTTGGTCTAGAGGTGACATTAGTTGACTATTCCTTCTCTGATTAGATCGTGTATGTGGACTAATCCAGAGTAAGTGTTGTTAGAGTTTACTGCAATGATTTGGGTTACTCCTCGTTCTCTAATTGCTTTTGCTGCTTCAGCTGCTAGGGCTGTGTCATTAATTGTAAGGGGAGTTTTGCCCATTATTTGGGATGCAGTTGTCTCACTTGCTTCGAGACCTGATTCAAGAGCTCTTCTTAAATCACCATCTGTTATTATGCCTACAATCGAATTCGAATCAATAACAACTGTTGCACCGTATCGTCCTGATGTCATTGACATTAAAACGTCCTGAAGAGAAGCAGATTGTTCAACCTGAGGTAATCGGTTTTTATCAATTAAATCTGAAACAAGAACCGTTAACCTTTTTCCTAATGTGCCTCCAGGATGATTTCTTGCAAAATCTTCTGCGTTAAATCCTTTTGCTTCCATTAGGCAGAGGGCAATGGCGTCGCCAAGTGCCATTTGGACTGCTGTACTAGTAGTTGGAGCCAAATCGTATGGGCAAGCTTCGGGGTCAGTTCCAGCTAAAATGGTTTGGTCTGAAAGCTTTGAAAGAGGGGAATCCTTTGATCCTGTAATTGCAATTATTGAATTTCCAGCAGCTCGAATAAGTGGAATAAGGGCTACAATTTCATCAGAACGCCCACTTTTTGAAATGCAAAGCATAACGTCTCCAGGTTGAATTCCACCCAAATCACCATGGACTGCATCACCAGCGTGTACAAAAAATGCAGGAGAACCAGTCGAGTTTAAAGTGGCAACAATTTTTCTGGCAACATCTGCGCTTTTGCCTACTCCTGTTAGAACTATGCGCCCTTTTGATTCAATAATTAGATTAATGGCAGACAGGAAATTATCTCCTAGGTTTGATGCTAAATTATAAATAGCATCACCCTCCATTTTGAGAGTTTTAATTGCTCTGTTGAGAATGTCCTCACTAGAAAACTTGCCTGAATGCATGGTCAAAAATAATGATTGCAAATCTAAGAAAAGCGCTTATCTTTATTAGTGATAATCTAATCAATAGATGAACCTCACTGATAATACGCCTAGAGAGGCGTTGCAGAAATATTTTGGGTTTAAAGAATTCAAAGGGAAACAAGAGGAAGCTATTCGAAGCGTTCTAGATGGTGTAGACACCTTTGTTATTATGCCAACTGGTGGTGGAAAGAGCCTCTGCTATCAACTTCCTGCTTTAATGCTAGATGGTGTTGCGCTTGTGGTTTCGCCTTTGATAGCCCTTATGAAAAATCAAGTTGATGCCATTAGAGGAAATCACGAAGACTCAGCTATTGCTCATTTTCTAAACTCTTCATTAAATAAGAGTGAAGCTGAGCAAGTAATTTCTGATGTTACAGCAGGAAGAACAAAGCTCTTATACGTTGCCCCTGAAACCTTAACTAAGCAGAGTAATATTCAGTTTTTAAAAACTGTAAAAATCAGTTTTGTTGCAGTTGATGAAGCTCACTGTATTTCAGAGTGGGGTCACGATTTCAGACCTGAGTACAGAAAGATTAGACCCATCATAAAGCAAATAGCAGATGTACATATCATCGCTTTAACCGCAACTGCTACTCCTAAAGTACAAGTTGATATTCAGAAGAACTTGGAAATGGTAAATGCAAATGTGTTTAAATCGTCGTTCAATAGAGACAATCTGTTCTATGAAGTAAGACCTAAGAAAGACGCATTAAAACAAATTGTACAATACTCGCTTAGCAATAAGGGAAAGAGCGGTATTGTTTACTGTCTAAGTAGAAAAAAGGTAGAGCAAATTGCCGAAACACTCGCTGTTAATGGAGTTAAAGTCCTGCCTTATCATGCTGGGAAGGATAGTAAAACTAGATCTTCAATTCAGGATCAATTCCTAATGCAAGATGTTGATGTTATTGTGGCTACAATTGCTTTTGGGATGGGGATAGATAAGCCAGATGTTAGATATGTGATACACTATGACATCCCTAAAAGTCTTGAGAGTTATTATCAAGAAACGGGTAGAGCTGGTAGAGATGGCCAGGAGGGAAGATGCATTGCATTTTATTCTCATAAAGACATAGAAAAACTAGAGAAATTTCTTCATGGCAAGCCTATTGCTGAGCAAGAGATAGGCATGCAACTTCTTCAGGAAGTAATGGCATATGCTGAGACTTCTATTTCAAGAAGGAAGTTCATACTTCATTATTTTGGAGAGGAATTCGATGAAATAAATGGTCCAGGTGCTATGAATTGTGACAATTCTAGTAACCCAAAAAATCAATACAACGGTCAAGAAGAACTTCTACTGATATTGAAGACTATAGATGGATTTAAGCAAGCACATAAAATGCAGTTTATTTCTGCAATACTTACAGGTGAAGAAAACAGAGAGGTTGAAGCTTATAAGGGATCTTCTAGTGAGTTTTGGAAAAAGGGAGAGGACAAAGAGGATAGGCACTGGAATGGAGTCATGAGGCAGGCAATTGTTTTTGGGTTTTTGAAAAAGAACGTAGAGCAATATGGAGTACTACAAATCACAGAAAAGGGAAGAGATTATATAGCGAAACCATATGAAGTAAAACTAGCTGAGGAGAGGAATTACGACGATGTTGATACTGGTGATACAATGGTTCAAACTAGGAAGGGGCAGGGAGGTGCAGCAGATACTAAACTGCGTCCTATGCTTGTTGCTCTTAGAAAAGATGTTGCAGATAAAAAGAATCTCCCACCTTATGTGATTTTTCAGGATGTGAGTTTAGACGAAATGTCTATTCACTATCCTATTACTGAAGAGGAGTTGCTAAGAATTACTGGAGTTGGAGCTGGAAAAGCCAAAAAGTTTGGGCAAGAATTTCTTGACTTGATAGCTAAATATGTTAAAGAAGAAAACATAGAAAGAGTTGAGGATCTACTAGTTCGAACTGCTTCAAACAAGTCGAGCAATAAGGTTAATATCATACAACAAATTGATAGGAAAATGAGTCTTAGCGACATGGCATCGAGGACAAGCTTGTCAGTAGAAGAGGTGTTGGCTGAGATTGAGCAAATTGTATCTGCAGGAACAAAAGTCAATATTGATCACTGCATAGAGGAAAGTATGGATGAAGACTGCGTTGAAGAGCTTTTCGAATTTTTCAGTGAATCTGATGATGAAAGCATAGAAGCAGCATTAGCAGAATTCGAGGATAGCTATTCTGAAGAAGAGTTGAGGTTGATTAGGATAAAATTCCTAAGTGACATTGCAAACTAATCAGCATTTAATGGCGCCATATGCCATTAGACCTGCTCCGATTTCTAGAGCACTTTCGTCAATATCAAAGTAGGGTGTGTGTAAGCTGTGGTGACCTATATCAGAACTAGGGCTTGCAGTTCCTAATCTGTAAAAACATCCAGGAATTTTTTGTGCGTAAAAGCTGAAATCTTCACCAGTCATCCTTTCAGGAAGTACGTGGACTTTATCCTCACCTAAGTAGTCTATAGCAACTTCCCTCAATCGATCTGTAAGATCTGGATTGTTGTAAACGCTTGGATATCCAACTCTAATATCTAAGTCTGCAGTTGCACCTCTTTTATCACAGACCTCTTTTACTAAATCGTGCATCAGTTTATGAGCCTTAAAGCGCCATTCTTCATTTAGTGATCTAAAAGTCCCTTTTAAATGCACTTGATTTGGAATCACGTTAGTCGCCCCCTGACCATCGATGTAGCCAAAAGCCAATACTGTTTTTACATCTTTTTCTTCTCTTGTTTCTATAAGTTTTTCGAACCCTAGAAGGATTTCAGATGCAACAATTAGAGGATTGCATTGACCTTTTGGTAATGCTGCATGGCCACCCTTGCCGTTAATTGTCAGATAAACTTCATCGGCCGATGCCATGTACATACCTCCTCTCATTCCAACATGTCCAGCTTGTAGGTCAGGGAATACGTGTTGACCTATGATGTGATGAGGAGTAGGGTTTTCTAAGACACCCTCCTTTACCATTATAGAAGCACCACCTGGTAGTCTTTCTTCACCTGGTTGAAAAATTAAACGGATTGTGCCCTCCCAAAGATTTCGGGTTTCATTTAAAATTTTTGCAGCACCTAATAGAGAAGCAGTGTGGACATCATGCCCACAAGCATGCATTGCATCATTTTTTGAAGCATACTCAACATCATTAAGTTCCTTTATTGGTAGAGCATCATGATCAGATCTTAGTGCTACAGTCTTTGATTCTGGATTAACCCCTTTTATAGTAGCAACTACTCCAGTACCCGCAATCTCTTTTTGAAATTCTATACCTATTTCTTTCAAAGTTTTTGCAATAAAAGCCATGGTTTGATGTTCCTCAAAAGACAATTCCGGGTTGGCGTGTAGGTGCCTTCTCCATTGAACAAGATGATCATGCATGTTGTGAGCAAGATCTTTTATTTTGTCTTTAAGATCCATCTCCTGGGAATAGTTCTTTTAAAGATTTGATGGTCATGATAGTTGCAGTGTAAAACATGAAAACAGCAAAAATCAACCTCACAATAGTGGGGGATAATTTTAAAGACCACTTACTGCCTATCCATGCCCCAATGATGAAAGTTATTGCTAAACAAGCTGCATAGGTCCATTCTATACTCTGTTGACTGTGGTAATTCATTGCGGCCAAAATCCCAATAGGAGGCAACATCATCGCAAGAGAAGTTCCTTGAGCGGTGTGTTGATCGAGTCCTGTGAAATAGATTAATGCAGGAACGATAATTAATCCTCCACCAATACCGACAAAACCACTCGCAATGCCAGCTATTACACCAATTAATAGTAATATGAATAGTGTAGACAGTTCCACTTTAGAAATCAAAGTTTAAACTTAATGAAAAACGCATAGGTTGAACCGTTTTGCTATCAACTCCCCAAGCAAAATCAGTACAAACCCAATATCCCAAAATCCTTGAACGCACTCCAACTCCCCAATCGTAGAGTATGGGTTCGTGATTGTTGTTTACTGTAAATGTTATGGGGTTTTGTTCTACTACTGTTGTATTAAAGCTATTTTCATCAGAATATGGATGCAATCCAGTCCAAGCAGATCCAATGTCTGCAAAAGTGACAATTTGAAGATGCCTTAAAAAGTCTGAGCTAGCCGGGAGTTTGAATAGGGTACTCCAAATAGGAATTCTTAATTCAGCATTAGCAACAAAAGCATTTGTTCCATTTCGAGCATTATTTGAAAAGCCTCTCAATGGTGTGATTCTGGCTTGATATGCATATGGAATATCAGGATCAATATCTGCTGTAATGCCACTTGTACTCAATAAAACATTGTCTGTCCCTCCTAGCAGGTGTAGCAACTTATTAGACCCAATAGAAAAGTCACCTGCCATTCTCATCGCAAAAATGCTATTTGAAAATAATCTTATGTACTTGCGTGAATCAAACCCCATTGTTCCAAAACTAATTCCATCGGAATCAAAATAATATTCAGACCAAACCTTAGACCTAGTTCCTTCCAAAATGTTTAGATCAAGAATCCGAGTGTCATCATAAACGTAAGCAACCTCACCTCCAAACTGATTACTTAATTTAATGGGTTGAGTAAGTATAAAGGTTTCTGTACCCTGAGGTACATGTCTGTCAACTCTAAACCCAAAAGAAGTTCTAATGCTCTTTACTTCATCTATAGGAAATGTCAATCTATATTTTGTGAAGACAGAAGTGGTTTCAACTAATGAAAATAAATCAGGATCATAGCTAATTGTTCCTTGTCTTTGAACGCTTAGCATTTTATCTACCTGTCCCTCAAGATTGAAATACGCTAACCCCAAAACACTATTGCTCAAACTTGCTGGTATGTTATAACTAGCAATAATATGTCTGTCTTCAAATAAGTCACTTATCCTAATTTCTGAAGCATTACCTATTCCAGGATTCACATTTATGTTGCCGTTATAAGGGGTGTAAAACTGTGATCCGAAGGCATTGCTTACCTGAGTTTGGAATTTGTCTAGGCTGAAGTTGAGTCTATAGTTTGATGGCTTGAGTTTGACTTCATTTTGTGCAGTTGGATTTGCTTCAACAGCTTCCTTTTCGATGTTGTTTTGATTTGCTTCACCCTCAAAAAGGTAATTTCTTATATCAACCTGTGTGCTTGTATAAACACGAGACCAATTTGGAGGAATAAATTCTTCAGATTCAGCTTTTAAATTTATATGATCGCTTAGATTTGAAGTGCTTCTACTGATTGCTTTAGGCATATCAGCAATGGGCATATTGTAGAGATTTTGGGATAGGATAATTTGAGATGATATTTTCTCATTAACAGTGTCACAAGACAATTTTAAAGTAGGCACGGGCAAATTCTCAAGAACTCTTGACTCTGTAAAATATCGATAGTGAACTAAAGTGTCCACTTTCAAGATTGTACTGTCCTTCCATCCCCACATTAAATCTTGCCTCCCAGATGGCTTTTCTGCTAGATAAATAAAATCATTTTCAGACAGAGGAATTGGATTTCTCTCATCTACTAGTGGCGTGTTCAATAGCTTCTCTATTTCTAAATCATCTTTATCCAAATGGACTAGGTAGAGGTCTAAATTTTCAGAGTGAGATGTATAAGTAACATCAGCTCGTAAAGTATCATCAGGCCTGTTTGATGCAAAAATTATAGAATTACCATCACTAGTAAACTTTGGATCCAAATCGTCATACTTGTCAATCCAAAGTGGTTCCTGTATGTTTCCAACTAATCTGTATATGTATAGATCAGATCTACCTTCCCTTAATCCTGAAAAAACTACTGTTCTTCCATCTTTAGAATAATCTAGAGATAAGACATCGTCAATTCGATAAAGTGTTTTTTGGATGAATCCCTTTTCTTCAACCCTGATGGTAATAAGTTGAGGCTCTCCTTTCTCGTTGATTACATAGCTGAATTGTTTTGAGTTTGGATGCCAGGCTATATATAAATTTTCTCCCTCTCCAATTTGACTTAGTTTTTTTCCGTGTTTAGCTCTCAGTTTAACATCACCATTCGAGTCAACTGTTCTTACAGTTAATTGTCCTCTGGTGTTTGTGATATATGCTGAAGTTGTGCCATCAGGTGACTTTGCTGAGCAATGATATTCAAATTTGATATCCTCTTTTTCTAAGCTATTAATTTTATTTCTGTAATCTGAAGATGATTGTCTATTAGAATATGCCAAAACCTCAGTCATCAATTCATCCATATTCAAGCCAGTTGCAAATCTGAATCCTCCTTCAACGCTACTACTTACTCGAACCATGTATAAAATATTCGCAATGGCATGTTTCCCATACACATCAGACACATAAGCCCAAACCCCTCTTCCATACCTTCCCGCTTGCTTACCATATGTCCTTTCAATCCATCCTAAATCTCCACTTTTACCAGCATCATAGATATACGCTTTTGCCTCAGCAGAACTAGGGTCGCTTATGTACTGTACAAGACCTTCTTCAAACCAATCAGGTATGTGTAATATGCTTGAATTTCTCATAGCATCTTGCCAAGTACCTGAATAGAGGGTTTGGTTTATAGCAATTCTAGATAACCCTTCTACTAGCTCTCTAGCGAGTAATTTCCTATCTCCTTTTCCATAAACTAGAAGTTTGTTTCCTACCAGTTTGGCATTTCCACCAATATTATTTTCATCAACATCCGAATCGTATAAGCCTATGTTAGACTGTTTAAATTCAGCTTGATTATTATAAACCAAAATTTGAATAGGACCGCCCAGTTTATTTCCAAAGTAGGGAAGGAGCTCAGCCTTTGCCTCTTTAATAATAGCAGCAATATCCCCAGCTAAATCCTTACCTCCTTGGTAGTAGTATATCTCAAACTCTCCTTGTGTGTGAAACTGCCATTCAAAATTTCTGTACTGCACTCTATTCTTCCCAAATTCTACTAATAGACCATCGTGAAATTGTCCAAAAGAACAAAGTGCAATCATCAAAGTGATTGCAATTGAAAATATCCTAGGTAATATTGTGCCTGAAGAGTGCATCTACCTCGAAATTACGCCTATAATGCAGAAAAAGATAAACGAACTACATACTTTCACATTCAATGCCTTTAGTGAACAAACCTATTTGTTAGATCACGGCAATGGAGAAGCTACAGTTTTTGATCCAGGGATGAGTAATGTGGCTGAAAGAGAATACTTTGATTCTTTTTTGGCAGATAATGGCCTTACTCTTGTTGGGTGTCTTTTGACACACGCTCATTTAGATCATGTTATGGGTGCAAATTGGATTGCATCTAAATATGGATTACTACCAAGATTACATCCATCTGATGTGCCAACTTGGGATATGGCTGAAAAATCAGCACAACTTTATGGTATACCGATGGATCCATTGCCCTCTAGAGGAGAAGACTTAGGCGATCAAGGTTCCATAGTTGAATGCGGTAAGTTCAACCTAGAAATTAGATTGGCTCCAGGTCATTGTATAGGCCATGTGGTATTCGTATGCCACGAGCATGAATTTGTCATTGGCGGAGATGTCTTATTCAATGGAAGTATAGGCCGAACCGATTTGCCAGGTGGTAATGCTTCCACTCTCGCACACTCGATTACAGAGCAACTTTACACACTACCTGACTCCTTTGAAGTACACCCAGGCCACGGACCATCAACTACTGTTGGAAAAGAAAAGGCCTTTAATCCCTATGTTAATTCAGAGGGAACAGGCATGATTCAATAGGCACAAAAAACACCGAATACCTTGCAGTACCCGGTGTCCTTAAACCCTGTTTTATATGATTAGAATGCCATTTCCACTTGGAAGCGGAACATGTATTCTTTGTCAGATTCATTCGTCACTTGATCAGTTTCAGTAATTAAACTGAAGTCAGTTTGAATCTTAAGACTATGTCCTACGATGTATCTAGAAAGACCCAAAGTGATCATTTCTTGCAGATCTCTACCAGACTCCAATTCTGGAGTGATAGTAGTGTATCTAATCGCTGGCTCAAGATTGTTTTCTAGAAGGTACCCAGCTTGAACTGTAAGACCAGTTCCAGTGTAGTAGTTGTTTAGAATAGAACTAGAAATCACATTTCCAAATTCGTCAAATTCTTCGACAACGATTCTTTCACCGTCTAACGTCTTGTTAGCGTACTCACTTAATAGAGAGAACCCCTTGTACTTGAACATTACGTCAGCAAGTATTGTATTTAGGTTGCAAAGAGCTGAATCTATTACAAGATCATTGCTGTCCTGAATATAGCTTCCAAGATTACCTCCTGTACGAGCAGCATTCATGTTCATGTCATACGTTACGCCAATAGAAGCTTTAGGAGTTTCCTCGCGCTTAAGATCTGAACTGAAGTAATCCCCTTTACCTGTGAAATCTCCGAATGGTAGAACTTCAACACGTCCAGTGTACTCGAAACCGTTAGCTGGGTTAGGGTCTTTTTTATTTGTCCTGTTACGTCCTTCACCTTGAGAGATAGCAAGAGCTTGTCTTGTGGCAATAGATCCAATGTTGAACTTATTGCGGAACTGTATTCCCATGTCACGGTCGATGTTGTAACGAGAGTTCACAAGAGAACGATCAACGAACTGAAGCTTCTGTGATGAGATCACACGCTCACGGTTGCCTGGAAGCTTTGTTTGGCCTATCCACACCTCCATGTTCTTATAGAAGTTCCATCTAACGAATGCATCAAGAATCAAGTTAGACGTATTGTTAGTGTGAATGTTCTCACCACCGTGATCCCTGTTCGAAAGCCCAAGCTCAATCTTATACTTCACCTTAGGCGAGTAAGCGAATCCTGAAAACTTAAGTCTTGAACGACGAATCAACCAGTTAGATGTCATGTCGTCCATTAGGTTGTCTGATCCTGCTGGCGCTTCGAACATCAATAGGCTTTGAACCCTTGCATTGAACTTCATTGAGAAGCTCGAGTCGTTTGCAACTACATATACTCCCTTGCCAAACTTGCTTTCGACTTTCTGTTGGCCTAGTGCTACTGTTGAGACTAGTAAAAGGGAAATAAGAAAAACTTGTACTTGTTTCATTTTACTTTAAAGACCAAGTTTTGAGAAAAACTTAACGATACCGTTTGAGAATGCTTCAGGTATCTCTGTTACAACAGATGTGAATGTTAGATTATCATTAACTCCCACTGCAATTGCGATAGAAACAGTTAATCCTATTAATGCGTAAGTCACATCCTTAAGCGCAAGTTTCAATCCTCCTGCAACTGTGTGTGCTCCAGTCTTCATTAAAGACATACCAAGCTCACGACCAGCTAGTAATCCGATGAATACCCAAGTAGTACTCATTGGAACTTTTGAGTGAAGCTTGAAGTAGAATAGAATAACGCAGTAGATAAGGTCAATTAACGTTGCGAACCTCACATCAGTTACTACTGACTTCTCTGTAACGATCTTCTGTATACGCCCACCCTTAGTGTAAAGTAGGATGCCTAATCCAATTGTAACAACTGAGATAAATGCGAAGAACTGTGGGAAGCTTAGGCTACGTGGAAGGTAAACCGCAATGTTTGCAGCATCCTGTGTAAGCCAAACCGCCCAAAGAGATCCAGAAGTGATCCATTGTGCAACTGTCCACCATGGTTTTGCAGTTCCTACGAAGTACTTCTTTGATGCCTTAGCGACAATCATAAAGAAGATTAAGCCAAGTGCAAATGCAAGAATGTACCCACTCATACTCTTTGCTAGTACTTTACCAACTGCGTTTGTGCTTGCAGCAAATGAAGTAAGCAGAATGAATGTAGTTGATACAGGCATTCTAAGCCTAGTGAGAATAAGTAGGAAAATAGGTGCTGCAACTTGTAAGAAATGGAATTCTTTAGGTGCTACCTCAAAGCCTTTGGCTGCTAGTCGGCCGTGGCTGACGTCTCCACCGAGTGTCATCCAGCTATATAGCATGGTCAAGCAGAAAATTCCTCCTATGAATATCCATAGAACCCACCACTTTTTGTCTTGGTTTGATGCTATGAATGTTCCGATTGTTTGGATTGAATCGTTAGCTATAGCTGCGTATGCTGCAAATAAAAACCCTACCCACATTGCAAATTGCGGATAAGGAGTAGCAAACATCGCTAGTAAAAATGCGATAGAAATAAATCCTAAGAATGATTGCTCACTTTTGGGCAACCACACAACTTCTGGATAACCAAAAGCTCTGAATAACTTCTTCATCTTAGATGAGCTATGTAAAGTGGATTAAAGAGCTAGAAAGAATACGCTAACCATAAGAGCTACGTATACAACTGCTGAAAGGTCGATAGTTTTAATTGCCTTTTCCATAATGTGAATTTTTAAATAGTGTTTTTATGACGGGTACAAATTTCCGCACACTATTCCCTGTCAATGTTAAGCTAATGTTAAGACTAGGTTAAGTTATTAGCTTCAGGTGTGGCCTTTTGAAGGGTAAAACTGAAGGTGGTTCCTTGTCCGTAGGTGGATCTCACATGGATGTTTTGGCCGTGAGCCTCAATGATATGTTTTACAATTGCCAAGCCCAAACCTGATCCTCCAGCGTCTCTTGAACGACTCTTATCAACTCTGTAAAACCTCTCGTAAATCCTCATGAGATCCTTTTTCTTAATCCCAATCCCATTGTCACTCACTTCTATAAGAACCTTGTCTTCCATATCGAAGAATTTGATTCTTGTGTGACCTCCGTCATTACCGTAATTAATTGAATTTACAAGCAAGTTTGTAACTACTTGTTCGATTTTATTTACGTCGCAATGAACTGTGTATTGCTCGGAGTCTGATACACTAAGAGTAATATTTGATTTGTCTGCTTTCTTATGAAGACTGTCAACGATTTCACGACATAATTCCACGATGTTTGTGGGATGTGGATCAAGACTCATCCCCCCAGATTCGATTTTATAAATGCTGTCAAGATCTTCGAGGAGACCAGTCATTCTATCAATGTTTTTCTCGGCTTTCCTCAGGAATTTATCTCTTATTTCAGGGTTGTCTGCACCTCCTTCAATTAGAGTCATAATGAATCCTTGAATATTGAAAAGAGGAGTCTTTAATTCGTGTGCAAGGTTTCCTATAAAGTCCTTTCTGAAAGAATCTGTCTCCCTCAAAAGAGTGACTTCCTCAATTTGCTCAGAAGCCCAGTCCATCACATCCTTATTTACTTTTCCTACAACGTCCTCATCCATATTGATGTGAGGATCCCCACTTCCCTTCATTTTGCTGATGGTCTTGTAAAGGACTTTGATTCTTTGGTTTATGAATTCCTCAACAGCATGGTAGATTACAAAAAAGCTAATCTCTTCGATCAAAACACCTAGAGCAATTGCATAGAACCAATAGTGCAAAGCTTGAACAGCAAATAGAATAATCAGGGCAGTAACAACACTGATAATGCCAAGCTTAATAGCTGAGCGTCTAGCAATTTGTTTAGGGGTGAGGTTATTCATTTGGGTTATCCAAGGAATTTATATCCAACTCCCTTTACAGTTTTGATTGAATCCTCATCGAGCTTTTCTCTGAGCTTTCTGATATGCACGTCTATGGTTCTATCACCAACTACTACTTCTGCACCCCAAATTTTGTCCATAATCTCTTCCCTTGTGTGTACAGCACCTGGGTCAGAGCATAGGAGAGAAAGAAGTTTGAATTCTTTTCTAGGCAAAACAACTTCACTACCATCAAACAATACGCTGTGATGTTTTGTGTTGATCTCTACTCGTCCAGCTTTAATTATTGATTCGCTCCCTTCTTCATTAGAGATGCATCCTCTTTTCAATAGTGCTTTGACGCGGCTGACAAGGACTTTGGGTTTGATGGGTTTTAAAATGTAATCATCTGCACCAGCATCAAAGCCTGCAATTTGACTGTAGTCTTCGCCTCTTGCAGTTAAAAATGCAATTAGCACAGATTTCAACGCTTCGTTTTCTCTAATCTTCTCACAAGTCTCAATGCCATCCATTTCAGGCATCATCATGTCCAATAGGATAAGATCAGGTAAAAATTCTTTAGCAATTGAAATTCCCTCTTCTCCATTACTTGCCACCTTCACAGTATATCCTGAAGCTTCAAGGTTGTACGAAATGAAATCTAGAATATCACTTTCGTCGTCTACAAGGAGAATTTTCTTAGTCGACATTTCAATCGTTAATTCTGTTGAATTTTAAAGCCCAAAGCATCCATTTAGGAAGAGGTTTTTGTGGATCGCGCATTTGGACATTCAAGAATAAGCCTAATTTTTCGAGAATTGGAATTTTATGTACCTCAATAAGTTCCAACCAACATTCATCAGGGTCATCTATGTATGTGCAATGCACGGATGTGTGGTCACCCATGCTCAAGGCATCATCTGTATTACATCTAAATCCGAATCCCTTTTCATCCAGCACTTTCCCTAGGTCATTCATCCCTCTCACATCAAATCCTAGATGAGCAATTCCTGTGTCTGCCCAAATCCTATCCTCGAATATGAATCTGCCTTTTCTGTCGAGAGCTTGCACCAACTCAATTGTTGTCTCGCCCATTACAGCAGCAAATCCTCCTTTGCCAGGATTGCTTTGCGTTAATAAAACTCGTCTGTAATTTTCTTTGCCTCCAGGAAGATGCCCCCAGTCTTCAAACATTCCAGATTGATCGAAAAGCACCTTGTCGTACCCCAGGATGTCGCAGTACAATTTGAAGCTATCCTCAATATTGCTCACACCAATCGTGCAACCCATAATACCACCAGAAGGATGCCCATGATTTGCAAACCACTTATCTGATTCTAGGATTTGGAATAAGTTGTTATCGTAGTCTCTTAAATAGAAAGTAAGTCGTCCAAGCGGATCGAGTGCTAGTTCTTCATCACATGAATCACCCATCATCTCTCTTGAGTGCTCGTGCATCTTTCTGATGTCAGGAGTTTTTACTGTAGTGCAGCCTAATCCCAAATCTCCTTGAGCAATGTCGAACACTGGACCTCTTGGCGAGAAAGAAGTTGGTGAAATGACTTCGACAGAGCAACCACCCTGATGATTCAAAACCATACTTGCTCTTTTTGTGATGGTTTCACCTCCGCAATGAGAATCCATTAAAGGTGCAGCTGCAACAGCATCAAAAAATGGAACGTTTAAGCCAAATAATTTCCTATAAAGCTTTAAACTTTTGTCCATATCGCTAACTGCGATTCCGACGTGTTGAATTCCTTGAATAACGTAGCTCATGATCTGATTGCTTCAATGTAGTTTTTCCATGCCTCACTCAGCTTGCCATTGCCGTTCCCCCAAAATCGTTCACCCTCCAATGCATCATCGTAGTCGTGATTCAGTCCAACAATTTTGCCGTAGAGAATGTTTCCCCAATTCGCCCAAACATAAAATCCAACTAATGCCATCCAAAATGGAATCACATTGTAACAAGACAACAACCAACCTAATACCGATCCAATTATCAGCCATGAAATTGGCAAAAGGAACATTCCAGGACCAATTTTAAATGTGCTCCTAAACTCAATCTTCTTTACCCCATCACCCTTTTTGTTTATGATGTAGTGTTGAAGAGCTGAAGGAGCTTGGGCCAGCCAACCAATTGGAAGGAGTAGTCGGGCAAGTAAGCTTTTGGGTCGTGTTTGGTTTTCATCATGACCCCAAGCTTCAGGTCTCATAGAATCATCAAATCCAGCATTTACAAGTTCATTGTAACTCTGTTTCACCCTAGTCAACCATCCTTCGTCAGCAGCAGAATTCTTTATTCGCTTCAAGTCAGTTAAAATAGCCTCCCAATCATCACCTATCTTTTCAGTAGGCCTAAACGCTCTGACATATGGTTCGAATAACTCGTATTCTTTGGAAGGTTGAATGTCTAGAGTCAGTTTTCTCAATGCATCTGAAATTCGCTCATTGAGTTTTACATAATCAATAGCCTTTGTTTCCTCGTTGTAGAGATCAACCCATTCAATAGGCTCGCCTGCTCTTAGAGAAAGTCTTCTTCTAAAAGTTGGGTAGTGCTCGTAGTCTTGGCCAAATGGAATTAGCTGTATCCTTCCAAGGTCTTTATTCCTTGTATAAGCTCTTCCTAGCAAATCAGAAACACCTCTCTTTAATGGGCGAATAGTTTTTTGGGGATTGTGATTGCCTTCAGGAAAGAGAGCAAGGGATGCGCCTATCTCTAATCTGTCTAAACAATTATTCCAAATAATCTCATTCCTCTCCCTTGTATCAGGCAGTCTATCCTTCTGCCTGTAAATGGGCATTTGGTTAAAGGCAAATAAAATCTTTTTGAAGATGGGTTTCCAGAAAACATCTGCTCTTGTAAGCCAATGGAATTGCCTCTCCATATTTCCACAAATATTGAGAGGATCCATCATCCCGTTTTGATGATTGCCAACCATCACCATTGGCGTCTTTTTGTCTGGGAAATTTTCTAACCCTGTAAGAACGTCAGTTCTGTGAAATCGTTTTGTACCCTGTTCGACAAATAGTCTAGCTAGGAAATACGCAAGATGTACTCTTTGTACAGGAGGAGTAAGAACGGGTCTTTTCTTCATCGATGATTATCTAAGACGAGCACCAGTATTTTGAGTAATTGAATCTAAAATGCGAGAAACGCACTTGTCAATTTTTTTGTCTGTGAGAGTAGAATTTGGATCCTGGATAACTAAGCTAATTGCATAACTCACCTTGCCTTCATCAAGCTTATCTCCCTCGTAAACATCAAATAAATTCACCTCCTTAAGAAGCTTTCTCTCAGTTTCAAACGCAGCCGACTTGATCTGTTCAAATGAAACAGACTTTTCGATAATCAAACTTAAATCTCTTCTCACTGAAGGGAACTTAGGAAGATCATATGCCACAATCTTGCGCTTCTTGCGAGCCTTCAGTAGAGGCTTAACGAGTAAATCAGCCCAATACACAGCTCCATCCATTCCACACATTTCTACTACATCAGGATGCACTAAGCCAAACCTTCCAATACTCTTCTCGCCTAAAAGTATTTCACTTCCCTCAAGAAGCAATCCTCCCTCATCAGCTCGTTCAGTCACTTTCGCAGCTATGCCGATCTGAGACAACAATGCCCAAACCCCTTCCTTAATTGTAAATAGATCGCTCTTAGTATATTTTTCGTTCCAGTTCTCCTTACTCTTATTTCCGCTAACAAATAAACTCAGGTGTTCAGTTTCAGAGTATCCATCAGCGGTTTTCATATAAGTTCTTCCCAGCTCGAATAATCTCAAATCTGCAACCTTGTGATTTTTATTTCTCGCGATTGCTTCTATCCCCTGGAAGACCAAACTCTGTCTCATCACTCCTAAATCGCTACTAAGTGGATTTAGTATTTCTACTGATGCCTTAGGATTAAGATCTCTGTCATTAACACTTTCAGCATATGATGCTTTTGTGAGAGAGTTAGACATAATCTCATTGTATCCCTTTGCAACTAGGGTAGAAGCCCAGCCAAAGATTTCGTCTTCGCGGTTTGGCTTTTGAGGAATTTCTAACGCGCTTGATATGCGAGATGGAATTTCAATTTGATCGAATCCGTGGATTCTCAAGATTTCTTCGATGATGTCAGCAGGTCTAGTTACATCACTTCTATATGCAGGAACTTGGAGTGTCATTGTACTCTCGTCCTTTGAAGAAATCTCTATGTCGAGTGATTCAAGAATTGAAGAAACTCTATCTCTTTCGAGTTTGGCTCCAATCACTCTATCCATCATATCAAGCTCTAGTTTTATAGTAGCCCCCTCAACCTTTTCATTGCTTGTGACATGTGTCGCGCCAAAAACTTCACCCCCAGCCCAATCCATAATTAATTGAGCAACTCTCTGAGCTGCTTGTTCTACTAGATTAGGGTCAACCTGTCTTTCGAATCTAAAAGAAGCATCAGTCGATAGACCATGTCTCTTTGCAGACTTCCTCACTGAAACTGGATTGAAAAATGCTGACTCGATTAGAACCTTAGTTGTTTTATCACTTACACCATGTTCTCCTGAGCCAAATACTCCTGCAATACACATTGCATCTTTTGCATCAGCAATCACAAGGTCTGCCGTGTCCAATTTTCTCTCGACATCATCTAGAGTTGTGATTTTCTCTCCTTTATTAGCTTGTCTAACTATTATTTCTTCACCACCAATTTTATCATAATCGAATGCGTGAAGGGGTTGACCTAATTCGTGAAGGACATAATTCGTGGCATCAACGACATTATTGATAGGAGCAACTCCAATTGATTTTAGAAAGCGCTGTGCTTCTTCTGGAGAAGGTCCAATTTTAACTCCATCTATTCCGACTAATGTGTATTTAGATGCTAGTTCAGGATTTGCAACTGAAGCTTTCAATGTGTCAAATCCTTTAGAGAAATCGATGTCAGCGCATTGAGGTACACTTACATTTTGTAATCCGTTATCAGTTATTTCCTTAACTGTTCCGTGAATTAATCCCGCTCTAAGATCTCTAGCAACTCCATAATGCCCCATGGCATCATTACGGTTTGGTGTAAGACCTATGTCCAAGACTTCATTAGATCCAATACGGAAAGCATCACTAACTAATGATCCAGGCTTGAGGCTTGGGTCTAATTCCATAATACCGCCTGTATCCTCTCCTAATCCAACTTCATCTGGACCGCAAAGCATACCATTGCTTACCTCACCTCTGATTTTTCCTCTTTTTATTTTAAAAGGCTCGCCACCTGTTGGGTGAATCCATGTTCCAGGTGTAGCTACAATTACATTTAAACCAGTTGAAGCGTTTGGGGCCCCGCAAACTATGTCGAGAGTTTCAGACCCAACATCAACCTTACAAACTCTCAGTCGGTCAGCATTTGGGTGTTGATTGCAGTCGGTAATTTTTCCAACGATTAATCCTTTCAATCCTCCAGGAATATCTTCAACTGTTTCAACGCCTTCTATCTCTAGTCCAGTAGCAGTTAAAACTGCTGCAGCATCAGTTGCTGAAATGCTAGTTGGCAAGAACTCCTTGATCTTTCTATACGATACCTTCATAGTCAAACTTAAAGTTGGTCAAAGTTACTAACTTTGCGCCCCCGATTCGGGATGTAGCTCAGTTGGTAGAGTACGCGTCTGG
>MDTD01189844.1_pt1 | contig 26309 bp, 25 predicted proteins | sample 811221 | NCBI WGS metagenome assembly MDTD01 (sample SAMN05326646, study PRJNA326480) | marine metagenome | isolation source: seawater | place: Pacific Ocean: South West | collected 2011 | reverse complement strand
CGGACGCACCGCGCGGTCCGCATGCTCTTCATTACCCGCATCGGTGAGCCACACATGATCCCGCAGCGCATCGCGGTCTTCATCCCAGAACGTCTTGACGTAGGCACGCTTGATCCGCTGGGTGAGTTTGGTGTAGTGATTGGCAGCCTGTTTGTCGGTGTTCTTTAACCGCTCAGCCGTCTGGGCCAAGCCGCAGTACCACAGCGCGTTGATCTCAACGGCCTTGCCCTGGCGTGGCGTGAAGATCACATCATTGCACTTGGCATCCATCCAGGTCAGCTGCGTGCGTTCGTTGCCCGCGTAAATCATGCCATCCCCAGCCATGCGGACATCGCTGCCTGCACCTTTGATGTAGCCTTCGATGATGCTTTTAACCGCATCACAGAGCCAGTCATTCCAACTGTCGGTGTCTTCGGTGGCATCCATGTACGCATGGGCAGCTTGAATAAACCAAAGGGCTGCATCGACACTGTTGTAATGTGCTGAAGATTCGTCGGAGGAATAATCATCAAACCGGTTGGGCACCAAACCATCCTTGATCACCGAGGCAAAGGCGGCGAGCGTGTCCCGCGCAGCATCGTAACGTCCGGTGCAAAGCAGTAAGCCGGGCAGCGCGATAAACGTGTCCCGGCCCCAGTCTGCAAACCACGGGTAACCTGCAAGAATCGTCTTAAGCGAACGCTCTCCGACGGTGCGGTCAACGACAAAGTCATCCGCTGCCATCGCCAGCAAAGCTGCGTCTTTGCCCACGGACTCCTTGAGCTTCTTGCGCATCGGTTTGAGATGCTTACCACGATCAGCTTTGAGTTCGGGGAACATGCCCAGTGACATTTTCAGTTCAAAGGTGTTAACCTTGCCCGGCTCGATGTCCACGGTGAAATGGCCCGGGAGGAAGTAGTCTTCCTTGCATCCCTGCCCGCGTTCAGCGTCCATGGGGTAACCAATGCCGTACCACCATTCGCACTTGGTGGTGAACGTGCTGCCGTCACAGGAGAATTGGATGCTGTTGCCATCACGTGAGACCACGGCGGTGTCGGCATGGCCCTGGACATCAAACGCATCGACCTTTGCACATAACGCGTGGAAGTCGCGCATCGTCATCATCGGATGCAGATTCAATTTCGCTGACTCATCGGGCGCGAGTCCTGCCACGGTGTAGCGCAGCGTTGCAGCCTGGACATTCTGATGCAGTTCCAATTCGCGGATGAGTTGGATGTGATCGAACATGTATACCCAACTGACCGTCAGGCCACGATCAAAGCGCCGGAGCATGGCGTGACCTTGCGGGTTGGGCGAGAAGGAACCGTCTTCCTGTTGGAAATTGCAACTGGAGAAGACGACGGATCGCGTGCCGACCTGACTGGTGAGCATGAGATTTTCGAACATCTGATTCACCGCCACGATGCGTCCCACCGGCGGATGCGTGGTGGGCACGAAGAGTCCGTGGTAGCGACGGCCGTTAATGCCCGGAAGTGTCCCCATCGCATAAGCGCCCGTGCCGTTGGTTAACAGCCATTCGCGGTGCAGATGATCCAGTTCGTCCCCAGCGAGGCTGACGTTATGTGTATGCCAGTTTTTATCCATGCAAACACTTTACCAAGACCAACGTCGATGGGTAAGTCTCATGCGTGAATTGCAGTGTAAATTAATGATTGGGACGACAAAAATGAACGGCCGTCACCCATGCGAACTTACGGGAAGACCGCGTCAAATGCGCTTTGCGGATTGTGACGATCCAGGGCACCGGACAATTCGTCCTTGATGCTGTAGAGATAGCCCAACGGTTCATCACCAAAGCGCACGAAGCGCATGCCCGGTTTGGATGAGAGGCAGAAGGGTTTACCCAATCGCTCGGTGGGGATGCGTTGGTTTTTGTTATCAAAAACAACCATGACATAAGGATCAAAGGCATCCTTGTGATTGTATTTGACGACAACGGCAAAGCTCTCGTCGTTGAGCATGATTTTCGAACCGATGGGGAAAGGCTGAATCATGCCACGGAACACCTTCATCAATGCCGGATCATAAAAACGGCGACAGGGTCCAAGCGACATTTCCCAAAGCACTTTTGACGGTGATTTGGCTTTCTTGAAAACATGATCGGCAGTGGCAGCATCAAACGAATCACAGATGCGTACAATGCGCGAAAACACGTGAAGCTTCTCAGCCGGAATACCTCGCGGGTAACCATTGCCATCGTAATTTTCGTGATGCGTTCGGACGATCATGCGCGCTGTTGCTGAGATACTGTCAGGCAGCATATCCGCGCCGGTGTTGGGATGCTCAAAGAGCATTTCCTTCTCGTCCTTGGTCAGTTCACCTTCCTTGTTGAAGATGCTGCGGATCGGGTACATGCCCAGATCCATGAACATGGCGCCGAGTCCCAATGATTTGAGATCCATTGCCTTGTCCGGTGACAGGTTTTTTGCAGCGGTTTGACGGATACGTTCTTTGACGACGTAATCTTTCACCGCGTTGCCAAGGACCAGGCTCAGATAAAAAACATTGCCGGTGTGTTCGGAAAGGTAACTGTCTGAATCAAGCGAGCGACTGATCAATGCCGAGGAAACGGGGTTGTCACGGATGTACTCCATGACTTCGTTGACCGAGTCTGCCATGGCTTTGAAATTGATCTTGCCCGCGTCGGTTCGCTTGTTGAAGCGTTCCTGGACATGCTCCATGGACTTGACGATTTTTTTCTGTGCTTCCTTGGCAACGGTGCGCTCGCGTTTGTCATCTTCAAAATCGATCACCTTATCAAGCACCGGATCACCGACGGTCAATGACGCGCCGGGGAAGCGACGGCGAACGGCGGAGATATCACCATCGGTGAGAATTTTGCCTGCAGGCAGCATGACCATGCCATTGGATATCAGTGCGTCCCCCAAACGCATTCCTTCCTGCAATTCATCGGTTCTCAAAACAAGGGGCATACTGATACTTTCTCTATCAAGCAGAGTCTAAGTTTCAGTATCGGGTTGATTGGTAGAGGAATTGATCGTGCGTTGAGAACAAAACGAAAAAAGGCGTTTGTTGTTAGGTGATGCAACGTCCGGATAATCACCAGGTGACATCAACGCGCTGGACGAACTTGACGCCGATGCGGTATTGCAAACCAATTTCCTGCTGACAGTATCGGACCTTGCCGATGACACAGCGGTCTTTCTTCAGATGCGGCATACAGGCCAGGACTGCAATGTTTCGATTCAGTGGCGATTTACTCAGATAGCTGAATCCCCCTGCACACAGGTCGTTGGTCACCACATCCACTTCCTGGTATCCCAATTGTTCCAGCTTGGGATCCTGAATGCGCAATTGCAATTTGATCCGCCATTCAAAGCGTTCGTGCTGACGGCGTTGATCTTTGTGATCACCGGTGTCAGCAGCGACCCCCAATTTTGCTGCCATAACATGCTCAACTGGCATAGTACCTCCTGTGCCCGAAAATCAGAGAGGATATGACGGGATACGTTCTGAGAACTATCGTAAACATTGCTCGGGCAAACCAGTCAATGAAACAATTAATTGTCTGGTACAATCAATGTCTGCTATCAGTAACCCGTATAACTGGCAACGAAGAAAGACTTACTCCAGATTAACATGCGCGAATTTGTCCTACTCAACAACATCTATCAATCCAACAATCGCCTGCCTGCGACGGTGACGATCCCACCCGGTGATGACATGGGGGCGATTCAGATCGGTGACGATCAAGTGCTCGCTGCAGTGGATCAATTGATCGATCAGGTGCATGTGGATTTACACAAACACACGCTGGCGCAAGTCGGTCGCAAGGCGGTAACGCGAAACCTATCGGACATTGCTGCCATGGCAGGTCAACCGCTATGCGCCTTGGCGACGGCGGCACTGCCCCGTGACTTTGGTTCTGACCGCAGTGACGAACTCTTTACCGCGATGCGCGACACCGCGGCAAGCTACGGATGCCCACTGATTGGTGGCGATGTCTCCATCTGGGATGGACCGCTGCATCTGACTGTCACCGTCCTGGCCACCCCCGCAGGCATTGATCCCGTCAAGCGATCCGGGGGCAAACCCGGCGATGTCATCTGCGTTACCGGCAAGCTCGGCAAAAGCTATCCGACGGATCATCATCTGACCTTTGAACCCCGCCTCGACATCGCCCGCGCGATTGCACAATATCCAGCGACACGACCGCATTGCATGATCGACATCTCCGACGGCTTGGCGCGTGACTTGGGGCATCTCTGCGAAATGAGCAACGTCTCGGCGGTCATTGAGCAAAGCAAACTCCCCTGCCGCGATAACGCGAACTGGCAACAAGCCGTTGGCGATGGGGAGGATTACGAGTTACTCTTTGCAACCGACCACGCAGCCATCGGCAGCCCCGGAACCTGGGAAGTCATGGGCGTGCCGATCACCGTCATCGGCCGCATGGTCAAAAGTGACAACCAACCCACCGTGAAGATCAAACTGGTTGACGGTAACATTGTCGACCTCAACGATCAGGGATGGGAACACCATTAGGATTTCGGATTTCGTTCGAATCATCAAACCGCTTGCGGTTTAGCGCGATGTGAAACAAGGATCAAACGTGACCGACACCATCGAACTGACAAGTAACAGCGTTGAACAAACCATCGCACTCGGCGAGAAATTGGCCAACTGTCTGCACGCAGGCGATTGGGTCACCCTCGATGGTGAACTGGGTGCAGGCAAAACCCACCTGATCCGTGGCATTGCTCAAGGCATGGGCGCAGACGGACACACGGTGGCAAGCCCGACATTCGTCCTCATGCATGAATACGAACCGGCAGATCAGGACAAACCACTGCTGATTCACATTGATGCTTATCGCCTGGAGCGCCCGGCTGATTTGTTGAATCTTGGCTTTGAAGACGTGGCAGAGGAATCCGTGCTGCTCATTGAATGGGCCTGCAAAGTTTCCGATGTTTTGCCCGATGATCGTCTGCAGATCACGCTTAAGCATTTGTCGGACAGCAGTCGACAAATCACGTTCACCGGCTATGGTCAAGTTGCCGGGCGCATGACTGACATTGAATCAGCGACACGCCCCCGGAAGTAATTTTACGACGGCAATGATGTGTCTAAAATAATTTCGATATCTCGTCACTCCCGCGCAGGCGGGAGTCCAGTGGAACCTGCAAGCGTGCACAGAATGCCACTGGATTCCCGCATTCGCGGGAATGACGAAATGTGTTTCGCAAGCAACGAATGTAGATGCAGCAAGTTCAATTCAGAATCAGAAAGTTTATTGAATCGTGAGTGACAACGACAAGAAAAAACAAACCATCAAGTGTCCGACGTGTGGCGAAAAAGTCTCCGAAGACGTGAAGACCTTCCCCTTTTGCAACAAGCAATGCCAACTTGTTGATCTGAACAAGTGGTTCAAAGGTGATTACAAAATCAGTCGCCCGATTGAGCAGGCGGATCTTGATGAGGTGTGATGGGTTGGCTGGAGTCTGTCGGCTTTTTGAGTCCCAGATCGCGGAGCTTGAGTAGCAGATTGGCCACACCGCGTGCCTTGAGAATCAGTACGGTACCCAAGACCAGTTTGGCGACCAGGATGCTGCCTTGGTTTAAGCTTTGGTATTTGAAAACTTCGTCCCATTGCTCAGGATATCTGCGGTAAAGCATCACGCCCGCCAACCAGGGCAATGCTTCAAAAAGCATACTCACCCACAGCCATGATCCCATGAGCAGCAACCCGACATTCAGTAAATCCCCAGCCTGAATCTGTAGCAGGCCTTGTGTGTCATCCGATTGATCCATCGGGGCGACGATCTTGTTGGCAATGGTGCCGGAACACCGCCACAAAAATCCACATAGCAAAAGCACACAACCTAGCGGCATCATCCCGATCACACCGATGATCGCATCCTGCCACTGACTGTTGCGCAGCGCAATATTGATTTGTTGAAAAGCAAAGAAGAACGTTTGGAGACTATAGCCCATCGCTTGAATCAACAAATAAACTGCCAGTAACCGCACGGCAATCTGGGCCAGGTCTTTTCGTGTTGTCATGATGCATTCCCCCGATCTTGAAAATCAACTGACTGTCTTACGCTTCCTCGTCCGGCTCGTCTTTGACATCTGAACACAGACCATAAATCACGAACTGGTGACTGACGGGTTTGAAGTTGTGTTCTGCACAGATGCGTTCACGCAGGGCTTTGAGTTCCGGTGCGTCGAACGGGATGATGGTGTTGGTTTCCATGCAGACGAGATAGGCCTGCGGGTCCTTGCCATAGGTCAGTTGATAGTGTGCTTGCTTCGAGTCGATGAGCACTTCGCGGATGATCTTGGCTTCGAGCAAATGCTTAAGCGTGCGGTAGATCGTGGCTTTACTGACGCGGACATTATCACCACGCATCTCGTAAAGCAGCTGCTCGGCTTCAAAGACTTCCTCTTTGGCTAAGACGGCATCAAGAATCTTGGCACGTTCAGGTGTGAACTTGAGGCCCTGCTTCTTGAGGAAGCGCCTGAAAATCGAACAGGCGGGAATATACATCGCCTCTTCGGAACCGACTTGCGAAATGGGTTGGATTGGAGTCATAAAACCATTTTACGCTTTTTTTCAAATTCCGGGAAATGTACCAGGCAAATCATTTAGCCGCATCGCTTGCGATGCGTGATGATCGACACCGCCAAACGCCACGCGCATCACAAGTGATGTGGCTAAATCACCAACGGGTCATCTTCAACCAATCCCTCAAACAGACCTTCGACTGGCTCAAAACGCGGGGAATTGCTATCGTGTGGGACTGGAATTGACTTTAAAAACAGTAAGGAACACAACGTGTCCAACCCAATCCGTATCGGTATGATCGGTCTTGGCACCGTCGGCTCCGGCGTCGCCAAACTCCTCAAAGCCAACGCCCAGCAATATGCGCTGCGCACCGGCACGACCCTCGAACTGGTCGGTGTCCTGGTCCGCGATACGGAAAAAGCCATGATGACCGGCCTGGTGGATCAGGCCATTCTCACCAACGATCCTGACGCATTTTTCGCGCAGGAGATGGATGTCGTCCTCGAAGTGGCTGGCGGCGTGGAAGTCGCGGGCAACTTCGTCCGTCGCGCCATCGAAAAGAAATGTCACGTCGTCACTGCCAACAAGGCATTGCTCGCTGCTCAAGGTCCCGAACTCTACACGCTGGCCAAGCAGAACCAGGTGTCCATCGCATTCGAAGCTTCCTGTGGTGGTGGCATCCCGATCATCACCGCCCTGTCGTTCGGCCTGATGTCCAACCGCATCGACGCGCTGTACGGCATTCTCAACGGCACGTGTAACTACATTCTCACCGAGATGGTCCAGAAGGGTAAGACCTACGCGGACGCTTTGGCTGAAGCCAAGGAACTCGGTTATGCCGAAGCCGATGAGACGCTTGATGTCTCCGGCGCGGATGCCGCCCAGAAACTCGTGGTGCTCTCAAGCCTGGCATTCGACGTGAAAGTCACCGAAGACCAGATCGCCCTCAAGGGCATCGACACGCTGGATCTCTCCGACGTGAACTTCGGCAGTGAAATGGGCTACGAGATCAAGCTCCTTGCCATGGCTCAGCAAACCGATGCAGGTTTGAGTCTCCGCACCATGCCCTGCTTCATCAACAAGGAAACACAACTCGCCCAGGTCGATAGTTCATTCAACGCCCTGTCCGTCTACGGCTCGGCTACCGGACACACGTTCTACTACGGACGTGGTGCAGGCGAACTGCCGACCGCATCGGCAGTGGTCAGTGACCTTCTGAACATCGTCAGCGGCTGGTATCCCAAGGCCTTCGAACAGATGAATATCTGGCCCGTCACCCACCCCGACGTGCAGTTGGCGGACCCCGCTGAACTCATCGGCCGATTCTACCTGCGTGTGGATGTCCAGGATGTCCCCGGCGTGATGGCGAAACTCACCAGCGCTTTGGGCAACGCAGGCATCAGCATCAACGCGGTCATGCAACACGAAACCGAAGACGAGCAAACCGCACCGGTGGTCATCCTCACCCACGAAGCCAAGCAAGGCGATGTCCAAACCGCCCTGGCGGAAATCGCAGCGTTGCCCGACACCGTGGGCACGCCGGTGATCCTACCTGTCGTTGATTTCCCCGCAGGTTAACCCCCCCGGAAGTCGCCCCCGGAAATTTCGGATTTCGGATTTCGGATTTCGTTCGAATTATCAACCGCTTGCGGTTTAGCAATGCCTTGGCGAGATGGGACGAACCAAACGATTCCATCGCGACTTGAAGCGCTAAACCGCAAGTGGTTTTTCAATGCGTATCGTTCAAATCAGAACACATGGCTTAAACCACAGAGTCACAGAGAAAAATATTCGTCATTCCCACTTGCGCGGGCATGACAAAATGAAAAACGACCTGTCGATTCGTGTTAAAGCTGCCCTGAACACATTGATCTGTTTTTATCTGTGTTGAAAAATGTCTTGGGCGCTGGCGACGGGGAGCCAAGGCAACCCGTGACTCAGGAGCGTCATGGCTTTATCACTACAAAAATCATTTTTCTCACCATCAATCGAAAAAATCATGATTGCCATATAATGTCTCTGTTAAACGACCTAGGTGCCTTGAACCGACTTCCCGTAAAAATTTTCTCATGTCTCGGGAAGTTTTTGCCCCTTTGCAGGAACAGTAGTCACAGATGAGGACGGATCCGTTGGACAGTCTGGGTGCTGGTGATCCAGACGACCCACAGGAGCAACTGCTGGCAAAAGTCGCAGCAGGCAACGCTGTGGCGTTTGAACAACTGGTTCATCTTCATGCGGATCGACTCTACGCATTGGCTTACGTCATGCTCAAGAATCGGGCCGACGCTGAGGACGCGGTTCAGGAAACGTTCCTGGCTGTGTTCGAAAGTGCTTCCAAGTTTCAAGGCAAAGCATCGGTCAAGACATGGATCACACGCATACTCATCAAACGCATCGCCCGCATCCGGCGCAAGAGCAAATGGGGCAGACTTCTGTTTGTCTCACGTCAGCCGGTGATGGATGCGATGCCCGCGAGCCATCGCACCGAGGATACCGAGATCCAGATCGACACCCTGCAGGCCATCGCCCAACTCCCGTCGGAGTTTGCCAGCGTGGTCATGCTGCGGGAGATTCAGGGTTTGACCTATGCCCAGATCGCAGACGTCCTGGACCTGCCGCGGGGCACGGTCGAGTCTCGGCTGCATCGCGGTAGAGCGTTACTCAAGGACACCCTGGCTGACTACTTCCCCCCGCCCCCGGAAGTACCCCCGGAAGTGCCCCCGGAAGCCCCCCCGCAAGTCGCCAGACCGCCTGATGAAAGTGACAAGCCTGAACCTGCCTTGGACCACGAAACACAAACAGACTCCGACAAAGGAGTGACCTGATGAAACTCGATATGAACCAACAACAACTCCTGGCACGCTACCACGATGCTCAGACCACCGACGCTGAAAATCAGCAGGTGCAGTCTCTGCTCGCAGCCAACCCGGATGGCCAGGCATATCTCAACCAACTCAGCCAACTCAGTCAATCACTGCAATCCGCCTACACGATGCCGCAAATCAGTGAATCGTTGGCAGAGCGTCTGCGCGACATTCCTCATGCTGCACAGGAACATGCACTCACCCGTCTGGCGGGCGGCTGGTCGTTGGCAGCATGCATTCTCCTGCTCTTGAGTGCGTTGGCGATCTTCCAGTATCAAGCCAACACCACCATTGACTCGGATGCCTGGCAACTGGATCGCATGGCCATCGGGCAAACCACCAGCCAATACGGCGTGGAGTTGACCGACAACCATCGTGATCTGCAATTGGCCTCACTGCTCATCGCTCAGGGCGCGGAGGCATCACAATGAAGAAGACCCCCATCATTCTTTCGCTGGCATTTGTGCTGGTCTTTATTGCCGGTTTTGCTGTCGGCACGGTGTCACAGCAACGCCAGAAACCGCCCAAGGACTTCGGCGCATTCCTGGCTGAAAAGCTGGATTTGACTGCTGAGCAGCAAACCCAGATGAAAGCCATCTGGTCCAACGCCATGAAACGCGACGACTCCGGTCGAAACCAGTACAAGCAATTGCGTGACCAACGTGATGCGGCCATCAACACGTTACTTGGCCCCAGCCAGATGACCGAATACCAGGCGATCATGGACACCTATCGCGAACAGTTTGGCAAACTCCGCCAATCCCGACGTGATGCCATCGACAAAGCCGTGCAGCAGACGCGAAAAATGCTCACCCCCAAACAGCTTGAAATTTACGACAAGATGCGACCGGATAAAAAAGACGGCTGGCGTAAGCCGCACTTTGATCATGGATCGGATCGCGGCCCCGGTGGTCATGCTGGCCCCGGATCACATTCCCCCAAAGGCGCCCCCGGGGAATCTGAATCCAATCAACCAACCAGACCCCCGGACGCACCGGATGACTCGGATACCCCCGAGTCGGAATGAACCGACCGATCACCATGAAAACACCTGTTCAACCCCGTAACCAACCGCTCAGGTTCCAATGGAGAAAAACAATGAGCAAGTCCAAATTCACAGCCATGTCCCTTTGTGCCCTTTTGTGTGTCTTGACTGCTGGCATCGGCCTGCAACTTCCCACCGCCACTGCACAGGAACGCAACGCCGGACCCGGCGGTGATCGTGGTGGCAACCGCGAAGACATGCGTGCCCGTTGGCAACAGCGTATGGAAGACCGCATGAAGGAAGCCCTGAAAGTCACAGACGAAGAATGGTCCGTCCTTCAACCCCGCATCAAGAAAGTCACCGACCTGCAACGCGAAAGCCGCGCGGGCATGATGCGTGGCTGGGGCCGTCGTGGCCAGGAACGTGACAACGAATCTGAACGTCAGCTTAATCCCCTTCAGCAGGCTGCCAAGGATTTGCAGACTGTGCTGGAAAAAGAAGGTGCGACCTCCGATCAGATCAAGGCCAAGCTCGATGCTTACCGTGCAGCCAAGACCGCTTCGGAAGCCGAGTTGAACAAGGCCCGCACCGGTCTGCGTGAACTGCTGACCATCAACCAGGAAGCCCAACTCGTGATGATGGGCATCCTCGAATAACAGACCCATACTCAGGCAGGTGATACCCCAACCTGCCTGATATCCCCCGCCTCGGCCTCGGAAACGAGACCCGGGCGTTTGAATGAAAATGAGGGATTCGTGATTAGGGATTGGGGATCAGGCTAAGACATTCATGTCAACGCATGGCCCAATTTTGTTAAACCCTAATCCCAAATCCCTAATCACTAATCCCTGAGTAACTCTCATGCATCAGAAACTTCTCGAGCTGGTAAACCAGTGTCAACTGGATGAGTCCGCGGCCCGGCAGGTCAACGACCTGCTGGGCCAGGGGATTCCTTTGGACCGCGCCCTGCTCCAATCCGCAGTGCTCTCTGAATCCCAATGCGTTGAAAATTTCGGTGCATGGTTTGACCTGCCGACCACGGAACTGGCCAACTATCTGCCCGACAAACAGCTTCTGAAAAAATGTCCGGCACGTGTCCTGCTGCAACACCAACTGCTGCCCCTGGAAATCGTCAACGGCCAACTCCGCGTTGCCACCGCTTTCATCTCCAACCGGGCAGGCATGGACGAACTGCGTATGGCAACAGGCTTGACGGTCACCCCGGTCATCGCCCCGCTCTCTGCCATCCAGCGTTGTCTTAAAGCACACCTGGGTGTCGGTGCCGACACCGTCCAATCACTCGTCGCGGACAAGGACGGCATTCAGGTCATCGACGATCAGGACAGCGATGATGATGTCGACCTGGCAGACGAAGCAGGCGATGCATCCATCATCCGACTGGTTAACCAGGTGCTCTCCGAAGCCATCGAACGTCGTGCGACGGACGTTCACATCGAACCCTTCGAAGAAGAACTCCGCGTGCGATACCGCATTGACGGCGTGCTTCAGGAAGCCTCCCTGCCTGCGGAAGTCAAACGCTTCCAGGCAGCGATCGTCTCACGACTCAAAATTCTCAGTCACATGGACATTGCTGAAAAGCGCGTGCCCCAGGACGGTCGCATCAAACTCAAAATCAATGAACGTGAAATCGACGTGCGTGTGTCGGTGATCCCGATGCTCTACGGTGAAGCCGTTGTGCTGCGTTTACTTGACCGTTCCTCTGCATTGCTGGGTCTTGAACAACTGGGGATCGCACGCGATGACCAGGACAAACTCGACCGCATTCTCGCATTACCTCACGGCATTGTCCTCGTCACCGGCCCCACCGGTTCGGGTAAGACCACCACGCTTTATGCAGCACTCTCACGCATCAACGATGTGGATCGCAAGATCATCACCATCGAAGACCCCATCGAATACCAGCTTCGTGGGATCAATCAGATTCAAGTTGCAACGCGTGCAGGACTCACCTTTGCCAAGGGCCTGCGTGCGATTCTGCGTCATGACCCTGACGTCGTTCTCATCGGTGAAATCCGTGACGGTGAAACCGCGCAGATTGCAGTGCAGGCCTCACTCACCGGCCACATGGTGTTCTCTACATTGCACACCAATGACTCACCGTCCGCCATCACGCGACTGATCGACATGGGTGTTGAACCTTATCTCGTCGCGTCATCGCTTGAAGCAGTCATGGCACAACGTCTGGTTCGCCGCATTTGTAAACACTGCAAAACGGCCTACGAACCGGACGATCGGCAGGCGATGGAGTTGGACCTGGGCGTCAAGCTGCCTGACCAACTTTACCGCGGGTCAGGTTGCAGTAATTGCCAAAATACCGGCTACAGCGGGCGAACCGTCATCTGTGAAATGATGACCATCACCGGCAATCTCCGCAGCCTGATTCTCGAACGCACCAGTGCCGATGTGATCCGACGCGAAGCAACCCTCCAGGGCGCTCGCAATCTCCGCGAAGATGGTTGGCGTCATGTCAACACCGGCACGACCACCGTCGAGGAAGTGCTTCGTGTGACCAAAGACGAACGCAACGACTTTGCCAAAGCCCAAGTCCCCCCTTCGGAGTCCTAAGCCAACATGCAGACGTACGCATACAAAGCAACCGATGCCAAGGGCTCGATGACCGAAGGCTCGATACAGGCAACCAACCGAGGCGCTGCCATGCAGCAACTCGACGCATTGGGTTTAACGCCGATCGCGCTGGTCGATCCGACGGATGTACAGGGCAAAAAGGCAGCAGACTTCAAGCCCAAAGCAGGCAGCCGCATCAGTAACGCGGACCTTGAACGGTTCACACGTGAGCTTGCCAACCTGCTCACCGCTGGTGTCCCATTGAGTAAGGCCTTGCAGATCATCGTACGTGAAAGTTCGCGGATGAACTCCAACCAGCAGTTTCGTGCGATTCACGATGACGTGGTCGGCGGGATGTCACTAGCTGATGCGATGGCACGTTGGCCCCGTTCGTTTTCGGATGTGTACGTGGCCATGGTCCATGCCGGCGAGACAGGCGGCTTTCTTGATGAAGTACTCATCCAGATTGCAGAACTGCGCAATCGTGAACAGGAACTGGTCGGCCGGGTCAAAGGCGCATTGATTTATCCAGTGGTGCTTGCGACCGTTGCCAGCGGCGTGATGATTTTCCTGCTGACGTTTTTCATCCCGCGTTTTACCAGTATTTTCGCAGACTTCGGCGGGCAACTGCCCTGGCTGACGCGACAGATCGTGGCGCTGAGTAACGGCTTACTCCACTACGGCCTGTTTCTGCTCATCGGTATCCTGCTTGGGATCGTCGGTGTGCAACGGGCATGGAAAACCGACAGTGGTCGACGGATCATTGAAAACCTGATCCTCAAGCTGCCCGGTGTCGGCAAGGTGATTGCTCAGCTTGCGATGGTGCGTTTCTGCCAAATGCTCGGGACGTTGCTTGGTGCAGGTGTCCCGTTGGTCAACTCGCTGAAGGTTGCGCGCAAAGCCATTGGTAATCAGACACTCTCTGATGCCGTGGACCAAAGCGTGGAACAGGTGCAAATGGGGACCGCTTTGGCGATGAGTTTAAAAACATGCCCGACTCTTTTCCCGCAATCGGTGATTGAAATGATCAGCGTGGCAGAGGAGTCAGGCCGCCTTGATAAAGAGTTGGTGCGTTTGTCCGAGACGTATCAGAAATTACTCGACCGCTACCTGCGTATGCTCGTGTCCCTGATGGAGCCGTTAATGCTTCTGATCATGGGTGCGATCGTGGGGACCGTGGTCATCGGCATGCTCCTGCCAGTCTTTGAACTACAGGATCTCGTTCAATAACACAGGGATTAGTGATTTGTGATTAGGGATTAGATAAAGACAAGAAGGCAGTAAGAAATATGAAACGACGAAATAGTTTTTCCCCCTAATCCCAAATCCCTAATCACTGATCCCTCATCTGAAAGGTTTACCAGACATGAACACACGCACAAAACTTTATGCACGTAACGCACAACGCAACTTCCGGGGCGGCTTTTCGCTCATCGAACTGCTGCTGGTGCTGGTGATCTTGGCAACACTCACCGCCATCATCGCCCCGCGTTTCACATCACGTTCCAAGCAGGCCCGTGTCACCGCAGCCAAAACGGATATCTCGCGTCTTGAGTTACTGCTTGACTCCTTTGAAATCGACACCGGGCGCCTGCCAACCTCGGATGAAGGTCTTGATGCCCTGCTTGAAGAACCGAGTAATGTCACCAATTGGCAAGGCCCGTATCTCAAGAAAAACGCACTGCCCAAGGATCCGTGGGGCAATGAATATGTCTACGAATATCCCGGCAAAAACAACACGTCCAGCTATGACCTCTCCTCATTCGGACCCGATGGCAAGCAAGGCGGTGATGATGACGTGACCAACTGGTCAGAAGACAAGTAACCCCCCCGGAAGCCCGGAAGCCCCGAAAGCCTCCCCGTCAATTTCAAGATTCAGACCAGCGATGAACCACAGAGTCACAAAGACACAGAGAAAGACACCAGACACACATCACAACCATGCGTGTGGGTTGATCTCCCATACTCTATTCTCTGTGCCTTTGTGCCTCTTTGGTTCAAACAAACAAGCGCGACATGCCTTCACGTTTTTTGAGTTGCTCGTTGTTCTGGTCATTCTGGCAACGGCACTGGGCATGCTGGCACCGAACCTGCGGGGATTTTTCTTCGCTCATCAGACACACGAAAAAGCCCTGCATCTATTGGCACTCATGCGTCATGCACGCAGTCAGGCGGTCACGCAAGGCATCACGCATCGACTGGTGATCAACATCGATGACCGCGAGTACATGCTCGAACAACAAGTCGATGGCAAGTATGTCCCGCTTGGCAATTCACTGGGGCAGACCTTTGATTGGCCGGAAACGATGGAGCTGACCTTCGAAGCTGACACTGAGCAGAACAGCCCGATTTACCTGTATTTCAGACCACAAGGCACGGTCACGCCGGGCAGGATCACACTCCACGGCGATGACGACGACGAAAAAGGCTATGTCCTGCGATCGTTAACCAGCAGTGAACCCTACGCCCTGAGCACCATCAAAGAAGACGACGACAGGAACCTGGATTAAACATGCATCACCGTCAATCACATCGCAATCACCGACATGGTTTCACGCTCATTGAGCTGCTAGCCACGCTGGTCCTTTGCGCGGTGGTCCTGCCGGTGGCATTGCAGGCGATCAGCACGTCGGTTCAGCTGGGCAGTGTCACACGTGACAAACTCGTGGCATCGGAACTGGCGCAAAACAAAATGCGCGAGATTCTGGCAACCGAGTCCTGGGCAGACGGTGATGACTCGGGCGCGTTTGAAGATCAGCCACGCTTCACATGGGAATCATGGTCAGAAGACTGGCAAGGCAGTGTCGTCAAACTCCTGCACGTTCAGATCAAATGGGACTACCGCGGCGATGAACGCACCCTCCAAGTAGACACCCTGGTTTACAGCCAGGAGGACCAGGAGCGTGCCTCATGACAAAGCGCATTAAACACTATAAAAACAGCGGTTTTTCGCTACTGGAACTCATGCTTGCCCTGGCACTCATGGGCGCTTTGATCGGCTCATTGACCGCATCACTAACCGTTGCCTACAAAGCCCGCGCCCGTGTGGATGATGCGTTGGGTAGTCTCGTCCAACTGCAGAACACGCTTGATGAGATTCAAATGGAACTTGAATCTGCGCTCCCCCCCGGCGAAGTCTTTGCAGGCGTGATGATCTGTGACACCGATGACGATGCGCCCGTGAGCAACACGCCTTACCTGGAGTGGTACAGCAATCATCCAACCGAGTTGCCCGCGGACACCGTCGTCAAAGGCGATATCCGTAAAGTGGCATTGGCGTTGACCACGCGCGAAGGTTACAAGCATCCCGTACTCGTCAAACGCACGACGGCAAATCTGCTTGCCACGCAGGTGGTCGAACCCACCGAGCAGGTTCTGTGTCGTGATGTCCAATCGTTGGGTATCCAGTTTTACGATGGCAGTGACTGGTATGACACGTGGGATGGATCGACCGCAGAAGAACCTTTGCCACTGCTCATTGAGATCACCATCCAATTGCAGTCGGAGAATCCGGATGATGACCAGGCACAGGAAGACGCGCCCAGGATGACGCGGCTGTATCGCATCATCTCCACCACCGCTCAATCCGATGGCAGAGGCATGGGCAACAGCGGCCAAGGCACAGGAGGTGGACGTTGAAACCAACACGCACATCCTGTTTCCATCATATCCGAAGCACCCGCAACCGGGGCACGATTCTCATTGTCACCATCTGGATCATCACATTGCTGGCGGGTATGGCGTTGGTGTTCGCACACACCATGCGCATCAATGAAAAAGCCAACGGCAATCGCATCTACCAGGCCCAATCGCGCGAGTTGGCTAACGGCGCCATCGCCTATGCTCAGGCGCTTGCAACACAGGCCATCGACACGGAACTTGCCCAGGACCCGCAAGCTGTTGGTGACGACTGGATCGTCCTCATCACACCCGATGAGGAGCAGGACGACCGTGCAAGCTATGGCATGATTGACGAAGCAGGCAAAGTCAACATCAACACAGCAACACAGGAGATGCTCGAAAAACTCCCGGGCATGACCGAAGAGTTGGCAGCAGCATTGATCGATTGGCGCGATGGCAACTCAGAAGTGACCACCAATGGTGCTGAAGACGAATACTACCTGCTGCTTGATGAACCCTACACCGCCAAGAATGGCGCACTGGAGTCGATCGACGAACTGCTGCTGGTCAAGGGTTTCACCCGACAGATCATTTACGGTGAAGACACCAATCGCAACGGCGTACTTGATGCCAATGAGAATGACGGTGATGAATCCGAGCCGGCGGACAACGCAGACGGCACGCTGGATCCGGGCATCTTCCCGTATGTCACCGTCTATTCGATGCAGTCCAATCAGAACGACAATGGTCAGAACAAGCCCAACATCAACGACAATAATCTCAATGCGGTCTCCAATGTGTTGCAGGAAGAGTTGGATGCTGGTCGTCACGCCATTGTCATGAACAACATCCGAAACAATCGCCCGTTTACCAACCTCATCGACTTTTACTACAAGTCGCAGATGACGATTGAAGAGTTCGACAAGGTGGCCGGCCAGCTATCACAATCCAACAACGAAAACGTGCGTGGGCTGATCAATATCAACACGGCATCCAAGAAGGTTCTCGCGTGTTTGCCTGGTCTTGAAGAAGCGGACCTGCAGACGCTCGTGAATTACCGCAGTTCCAAAAGTCAGGATGAGTTGACCTCGATTGGTTGGGTCACGCAAGCTTTTGGTGAAGACGGGCGGGAGAAAGCCATCGCCATCGGCGGAGTGATCACAACCCAATCCAGCCAGTATGCGTTTGATGCCTTGGTGATTCGTGCCAGGGGACGCAGCTATGCCCGACGTTACATTGTCATTGACACCCGCGAAGGTGCCCATGTTCGATCAAGCCAGGACATCACGCACTTGGGTTGGCCTTTGAATCACAAGGTGTTGACGAACTTAAAGACAGAAGATGATGATCCGGAAGAAATACTCAGTGACGAAAGTCTCCAATAATGCAGCTTAAACGTACCAGTCGAATCGTCCTGAGTTTAACAGGACAAAGCATCCGCTATGCCAAGGTGCATCGTGCGGGTCAGAACGTTCAGGTGTCCGACCAGAAGGTTCTGACCTTTGACTTTGCCTCCTTCTGGTCAGCACCGTTGACCGCGGATAATGCGTTATCGCAATTGCTCAAAGCCCATGGGATCAGCAGGAACAAAGTCATCATCGGCGTGCCTGCCCAGTGGTGTCTGTTTGATGAGATTCGCCTGCCAAAGCTGGATCAGGCATCGCTCAAAAGTGCTGTCGGACTTCAGGCAGAGCAGCGTTACAACCGGTCGGATCGCGCGTTTACCTGTGACTACATGTCCCCTGTCGCGGATGATGACATGTGGTCAGTGACGCTGGGTGCGATGGCAGCATCGCATGTCGCAGCTTTGCAATTTGCCTTGGAACAGGTGCATCTGAAAGTCCATGCCATCATCCCCACGTCGGTGTTACTGCATGATCTTTACCAGACCGATGCCTCCAAACGCTGGCAATACACGGCATGGCTGCGAAATGATCAAGTGGAACTCTTCTGCTGGAACCATAAAAAATTCGCAGGCATGAACCTGCTATCCGTCAGTTCGGATCATCTCAATGGTGATCTGCATCAGCATCTGTACGACACCGTGCGACAGCAGATCATGCAGGATGAACTCATCCATGCAGTCGATGCACAGAACCAGAACGTCCAACTCTTCTGGGATCACGAACATGATTGTGATGCCCAGTGGTTCAGCAAACCCACCGACGCAAGACGTTGGCAGATTCATGACAAACCCAATGCAGGCCGCGGCGCAACGCGTGTGGGTAATGACCTCATTGCCCTTGGGCAGTTGGTTCTCAGCGAAGAAACTCCCACGCTGGACTTTGCAGACTCCCGCTTACATCAGAAGCAAACCCAGACCACGCATCCGTGGCGGAACCGATTGATCCTCATCGGCTCGTTGGTTCTGATCCTCGTGGGCTTACTTGGCTATGACCTGTATTCACTGAATCAACAGGTCTCCGAACTCAACACGCAGATCAGTGAACTCGAAGATGGCACGGACCGTGCAGGCTCGATCATCAAGCTTGTGCAGCGTGCAGAGAACTGGTTCTCCACCGAGCCGGTTTATCTGAACTGTCAACGGAGTATCAGCCGAGCATTTGGTTCGACCGAACACATCTGGGCTTCGAACCTGTCACTGCGACCCGACATGATGGGACTGATGAACGGCTATGCTCATTCCAAGGATCATATCGTCCATTTGATTGATCGCATGAAAAACCAGCCGGACCTCTCGCAGATCAAGCTGCTTTACATGCGGGATTCCAACGCCAAAAACGATACGGAAATCGCCTACGCGATCTCATTTGTCTACGAGCCCGCCAAAGCAACCGCCAAACCCAGCGAACCGCAGGCAACGGAGAATGCTGGAGGTGAACAATGAATCTCAACCAACGTGAAAAATGGATTCTCATCACCACGCTGACCGTACTGGGCATTTTCCTGCTCGACCGGTTGGTGATCTCGCGCGTGCTTGATTACCGCGACAGTTTAGTCAGTGATGTACAGAGTCTTTCGGATGACCTGTCACGTGATATTCACCTGATCAAGCAGGGCAAGCAGCAGCAGAAACGTTGGAAAGACATGATGGCCATCGGACTTCCCAACAGCGCTTCGGAAGCCGAATCGCGTACGCTTGAAGCCATCAACCAATGGGCTTCGGAGACCAAGGTTGATCTGCTGTCGGTCAAGCCGGAGTATCGCCGCAGTGATGAATCACTGGTGCCCGTGGTGTTTCGTGTGACTGCCAACGGTTCGATGAAAGCCATCGCCAAGTTCATCTGGAAAGTGGAGACGGCGGACATCCCCGTTTGCGTGGACACCTTGCAGATCAACGCACGCGACAAGAAGAACAAGGATGAGCTTTCCATGCAGATGGGTGTCAGTGCCTTGTATCGCAAGTCAGTCAGTAAGGAGGTGTCGCGATGAAACAAGTCCTCACCGGATGCTTGATGTTTGTCATGCTGTTTTGCCCTGCCAGTGTCTTCGGGCAAACCAGTGACAACAAGTCCAAAGACAAATCGTCCAAACCGTCATTTGCTGATTACCAGGAGGTGGTGGACACCAACATTTTTATCCGCCGCAAACCGATTCCCAAGCGTAACCCTCAAACTGAAGCACAGACACCCACGACAGAAGCACCTCCGCCGCCTGCCCCGGTCAACAAGTATCTGCTTTGTGGCATCATCATTGAAAATGATGACCGCTTCACAGCCATGATCGAAGATGCGCTGACACACACACTTCAAAGTGTGCATATAGGTGACAAGGTCAACGTCTTCGAGATCACTTCGATGACGATCTCCAGCGTGATCCTGAGTCTGCCTGATGGTCGCAACGCCGAACTGTTCATCGGCCAGTCCATTGATGCCAACGGCAACCTGCTGCAGTCGGGCTGGATTCCCACCGCCAAGTCAACTTCATCCGGGAGTGACTCAGGCCAATCGTCAGGCTCTGAGACCAAAGCGGCCGAACCTGCCAGTGAAAAAGAACTTTCCATTCTCGAAAAACTGCGTCGTCGACGCGAGAGTCAACTCAACAAGTAAGGATCAACCTTCATGCACGGCAATCCCCTTTCAACACCATCTGTTATCCGGCTCTTGTCGCGTTATGGTCTGCTTGCGCTCTGCTGCATGACGATGACCTTCACGCCATCCCTTATCGCGCAGGACATGCCCGATGACACGCCACCGCCGCCGACGGAGGAAATGGCATCACAGCCAGATGACGGTCATGACAGTGAACCGGATCAGCAGCAGGCCAATCCTGCATCAACACCCCAGCCAACCCAGCAACCTGCTGTGCCGAGCAATCTCCCACAGTCGACGATCAAGAAGGTCAAAGCACTGGATGTCCCCCAGACCATCAGCCCGTCAACCAACGGCAACGGGATCACGCCTGAGAAAGTCGAATCCATCCGGATGAACTTTGAAAACGCGCCGCTCAATGCCGTCCTCCAACACCTTTCACGCACCGCCGGTTTCGTCGTCATCAAGGAAGTGGATGTCGAAGGTACCATCTCCGTCATTGCTCACCAACCCCTGACCGTCGACGAAGCGGTCATGCTGCTCAACACCATGCTCAAGCAGCATGGCGTCACCGCTTTGCGTAATGAACGCATTCTCACCATCGTCTCGCTGACCGATGCCAAGAAGCGTTACATCCCCGTCAAAGCCGGCGCCAACCCGGACACCATCTCCAGAACCGATGAAGTGATCACGCAGGTGATTCCGCTGCGATACACCGATGCAACCAAGCTCAAGGATGATCTGACACCACTGCTGCCCGAGTATGCTGTGATGTCCGCGAATCAGGCGAGTAACTCGCTGATCCTCACGGACACTTCATCCAACGTCAAACGTATCGTGCAGATCGTCAAGGAACTGGACCAATACGTCTCAGGCACCACCAGTGTCCGCGTCTTCCCGCTGCAGTATGCCGATGCCAGCAATGTCGCGCGCATCGTCAAGGAAGTTTTTGAAACCGACAATTCAAGCAGTCGCAACAACCAGAACAACAACCGTTGGCAGCGTTTCTTCCGCGGATCACGTGGCGGTCAGCAACAACAGCAAAACGAAGGTCAATCCAACATCACCACAACCGTACGAGCCTCAGCGGATACGGAAACCAATACCGTTGCCGTCAGCGGTCCGGCGGACACGCTGGATGTGGTGGCCCAGGTGATCACGCAACTGGACTCCAACCCGACGCAGCAACAGGAAGTCTTCATTTATCCCCTGAAAAACGGCACCGCCAACACATTGGCCACACGACTGACCAACCTCTTCAAGGACTCAACCACATCCAACAATCGGAACAACAATCGAAACAACCGCAATCAAGCCAACAGCCAAACCGAATCCTCAGCCACCGACCTCAAGGGTGAAGTCACCGTCGTAGCGGATAATGACACCAACTCATTGATGGTCATGACCTCTGCCAAAAACTACGACCGTGTGAAAAAGATCATCGACGATCTGGACCGCCCGATCCCGCAGGTACTCATCAAAGTACTCGTCGCTGAAGTCACACATGACGGCGAAGTCGATCTGGGCGTTGAGTTCTCAGGTCTGAACATCCGTGACAGTGGCAATGGTTTTGAGATCGGCACGGACTTCGGCGTGGCTGCTGCAACCGACGGCTTCAAGTTCTCGCTGATTGAAACCAATCTCAACGCAGCCATCCATGCCCTGGAATCCGTGGGTAAACTCGATGTCCTCTCACGTCCCTACATCCTGACATCGGATAATAAGAAGGCAACGATCACCGTCGGTGAAGAAGTGCCTTTCATTCGCGACTCACGCACCACGGATCAGGGGAGCACGATCAACACCATCGAATACGAAGACATCGGCATTATTCTCAACGTCACCCCGCACATCAATCCTGATGGCCTGGTGATCATGGATGTCGCGCCGGAGATTTCCACGCTGACAGGTAACACCGTGCCGATCTCCGAAACGGTGGACGCCCCGACGTTTGCCAAGCGTTCAGCCTCCAGCCGTGTTGCCATCCAGAACGGTCAGACCATCGTCATCGGCGGCCTGGTGCAGGATCGCAAAACCAGCACGATCAACAAAGTGCCCCTGCTCGGTGACATCCCACTGGTTGGTGAACTCTTCAAGCGAACCCAGGACACCAAGTCCAAGACGGAGTTGCTTATTTTCATCACCCCGCATGTGGCTGATCAACCCGGCCTTCTCCAGGCCATTTCTCAGTCAGAGGAAAACAGCCAGGAGATCGTCAAGGAAGCCATGGAAGGCAAACTCTACCAGCGTCACCTTGAACGCATGGGTAAGCAAGGCAATACCCAGCCTGCTGCCAAAGCCAAGGAAGAAAAGAAGCAGGAACAAGTGATCGTTGAAACCAACACAACGACCAACAAACCTGCCCACAGACGCTTCCGTTAAAAAACACCTGTAAAATACGAATTAAACAACAGCCCGGAGTTCACGCTTCGGGCTGTTTTTTATTTGAATCAAAACATACTTACACGAATGCTGTTTCAACGACGCGAAACTGTAAACTGCGGATCATATTCAATCGTCACTCCCGCGCAGGCGGGAGTCCAGTGGGACTTGCAAGTGCGCACGGAATGCCACTGGATTCCCGCCTGCGCGGGAATGACGGAACAAGCTTAGACAACAGATTCATCACTCAAACTCGTTCATTAATCTTCACGCCATCTCATCGAACACCACCGTCAATTCACGCTTGAACGTCTTGGCGAAGGCTTTGCCTTGCGTGTTGACTGCAATCTCTTCCAGGGGGCAAGGTCCGCAGGTGGTGACGGTGAGTCGGGTTTTCTGTTTACCCTTACTGGCAAAACGCAGATTGGTCACCAGCGCCTTATGCGTGCGGTCCAGACTCTCAGCTAAACGCAGCAACATGCAAAGCTGTTTGATGATTTTGCGATGCGGCTTATTCAATGCTGCATAGTTTGGATGCTTTTTCTTCTTGGGGTAAGGCTTTTTGTGAAACTGTGCGATGTTGGCAATCAACTCAACTTCCAGGTCATCAAAGCCAAGCAGCTCCGCATTTCGGATCAGGTAATACGCATGCGCACCGTGGCCGCTGTAGGAGATGAACTTGCCGATGTCGTGGAGCATGGCTGCATGTTCGAGTAACTCGCGTGTCCATTGATCGGCCTCGATCAATTCTGCTTTGGCAGCGGTGTCATAAAGTTTCAGTGACAGATTGGTGATGTGACGGGCATGCTCATCATTAAACCGGCAGACGCGCCCCAGCCGCATCACCGAATCGCGCCGATAGTTGTGATCCTTTTCGCTTTGTTCATCGTCCATCGCATGCAGGTAATCCACCAGCAAGCCATCACGCAGACCGCGATCGGAGATGCTGATGGGGACATCGCCGATTTCATCGAGAATACACTCAAAAATCGCAGCACCGCCGACGATGATGTCGGCGCGTCGGACGTTGAGCGCGGGAAGATTGATGCGTTGCTGTTGGCTGAGTGCAAGGATCTGGCGAATCGCCTGACGGACTTGCGCAGCGGTCACGCGGTCGTCTTTGCCAACGGGTTGGTCGGCGTTTAACCGGTGGGCCAATTCGACGAGAACTTGAATGGTGCCCGACGAACCGATGAGACGGGCGAACGGAAATTGCTTGAGTTTGGAGAGTGTGCGGATCGCTTCGTTACGGACACCTGCCTTGATTTTCTCGAACTGTTTTTCGGAGACCGGGCCGGTGTCTTTGGGATCGCAGTATTGATTGGTCATGCGGATGGCACCGACTTTGACCGAGTGCATGAATAGGTGTTGCTGCTGGTTGCCGATGATCATTTCGGTTGAACCGCCACCGATGTCCACGAGTAATGCGTTATCACCGTTATCGAGTTTGGCTTCGCTGATCACGCCCATGTAGATGAGTCGGGCTTCCTCCATGCCGGAGATGACGTGGATGTCGATGCCCAGGGTTTGCTGAAAGCATTCGACAAGTTCATCGCGGTTGGTTGCTTCGCGGGTTGCAGAGGTAGCAACCGCGCGGAACTCGGTGGCGCCCAGTGTCTTTGCCATTTCCACAAACTGATGCCCGACAGTCAGTGCACGCTGGATGGCTTCTTCGGTGATGCGTCCTGCCTGGAACTCACCTTCGCCGAGTCGGATGGATTCTTTTTGGTCGGTGAGTGTGACATACGAACCGTCGGGTTCGATGCGACATAGGAGCATGCGCATGGAGTTGGTGCCGATGTCGAAGAAAGCGACGGTGGTCGCGGGGGTGTCTGCCATGTGAAATACGCCTTTATGCAGGACACAAAGTTACAGGCGTATGTTAGCAGGTTTGAAATATTGCGGATCAACGACCCCGGGGACTGAAGTCCCATGGGCTTTAATGTGCAATCTCAACCGTGTGTTGAAAAGCGTGTCTGTTTACGCAGCACCGGCTTCGACGACGGGTAGCGAGACTTTCTTTTCGTTGTCCTGCTTGATCTCGTCGAGTTGTTGCTGGGCAGCGGGGTTGGCGTAGCTGTTGAAGATCATGGCTTTGATCGTACCCCACATCCCGCCGAAGGTGCTGAAGGTCAGATCGACAGCGGTGGGTTCGTGACCGCAGTGAACCATGCACTGCTGACAGGCAGGATTACCTGACGCGCGGCCGTAGCTGTCCCAGTCGGTTTCATCCATGAGTTCACGGAACGAATCGACATAACCTTCCTGCAAGAGATAGCATGGTTTCTGCCAACCAAATAGGTTGTAGGTTGGATTGCCCCAGGGCAGGCAGTTGAAGTCACGCTTGCCCATAAGGTATTCGAGGAAGAGCGGTGACTGGTTAAAGAGCCAACGCTTCTTGCGGTTGGAGAAGATGAGCTTGAACATGTCCGTGGTTTTTTTGCGTTCGGTCATGAAGCTTTTCTGGTCCGGTGCTTTGGGGTATGCATAGCCGGGGGAGACCATCATGCCTTCGACGCCAAGGTCCATCATGTCATCAAAGAACTTGCGGACGGAGTTGGGATCGGCACCTTCAAACAAGGTGGTATTGGTGGTGACGCGGAAGCCTTTACCAACTGCTTCACGGATGGCTTCTGCAGCAACGTCGTAGACACCTTCTTTACAGACAGCAAAGTCGTGGTGTTCCTGTTCGCCGTCCATGTGGATGGAGAAGGTCAGGTACTTGCTTGGCTTGAAGCGGTCAAGGTGCTGCTTGAGCAGGATGGCATTGGTGCAGAGGTAGACATACTTTTTCCGCGCGACCAGGCCGTCGACGATTTCGTGAATGTCAGGGTGCAACAGTGGCTCACCGCCGGGGATGGAGACCATGGGCGTGCCACATTCTTCGACTGCATCAAAGCATTGCTGTGGGGAGAGGTGTTTTTTGAGAATGTGTGCTGGGTACTGGACCTTGCCACACCCGGCGCAGGCCAGGTTGCAACGGAACAGCGGTTCGAGCATCAACACCAGCGGGTAGCGTTTGCGGCGTGCGAGCTTCTGCTTGAGCACGTAGGTGGCAACGGTCCACATCTGGGATACAGGTACACCCATGGGGCAACTCTCTTTACGTCTTAAGTCTCACACTGTCAGGCGGTTGACAGCATGTGCCAGCAATCGATGTGACAAGGTGTCAACTTATCGGTCGCGGGACAGACACAAATGTTAGTTCAAATCGCTAAAACTTCAAGCATTGGCTAAAATCGATTTGCCAGAGCATTCATCTGATGGTAAGATTTTGGGCTCAAATCAACGGGGCGTAGCGCAGCTTGGTAGCGCGCCATACTGGGGGTGTGGAGGTCGCAGGTTCAAAT
>MDTD01032079.1_pt1 | contig 26329 bp, 29 predicted proteins | sample 811221 | NCBI WGS metagenome assembly MDTD01 (sample SAMN05326646, study PRJNA326480) | marine metagenome | isolation source: seawater | place: Pacific Ocean: South West | collected 2011 | reverse complement strand
ATCCATTCTTTAGGATCTGGTTTGTGCTTCCTGACAACTCCCATGGATTCAAAATTTTCACGACCAACCCAGAGTTCTCCATCAAGATTCACATCTGGAAGAGAAAGTTTGTACCAATCTGGTGTTCCGATGAAAGGTTTTTGAGCTCGTGAAAGAAACATCCATTCTCCATTTACTTTGACCCATTGTCCTCTGTATCCATCCATTTTTTCAGATAACTTCCATTCAACTGGTGGAAGACATTCTGGATCTGATCGTGGAGCTGGCATCCCTTTACACATTTCTTTTGCAAGCATGAAAGGTACTTTATCCGTCATCTTTGTGTATTTTTTATAGTTTATCTTTAATTAGAGAATCAAATTTGATTTTTATTTTTTAAGAATTTAAATTAAAAATATAAGAAGAAAAATGGTATGTTCGCATTGCAATCAACCCGGACATACTTATCGTAGATGCCCTACAATAACAGAAGAAGAAAAAAAAGCAAAAGCAAAGGAAATTAAAGAAAAAAAGGAAGCTGTCTTAGAAAGAAGGAGGATTCGTGAAGAAAGGCGTCAAAGAATTCAAAGAGAATATGAAGAGAATAAGAAAACAGAGTATGAGGTAGCGAATACCATAGAATATGAAATTGTTATGTATTGGGGTATGATTGAAGGACCAATCCTTACTTTGAGTCGATTTATGTATTGTTCGCCTCATTCAACCACAAAAATAACATGTATCAAAAAGAAACATCGTATTGTAGCTATCCCTTTCCTTGAAGTCTGTGAAGCGAATACACCAGATGCAAAGAAAACGATTCACATTCCTGAATCAGGTATAATCCCGTATCAAACTGTATTTGACATGAAAATGAAAGATTTTGATGGAACAAATATAGTAATTGACAGTGATTACAAACCTCCAAAAACGGAAATGGATGAATGGAAAGAATTCGGTCTTAAATCCAATTATCTTCTCAAAGAAATTCAAAAAATGACCACTACAAATAAGAAAGATGAAGATGGAGAAATTATCTATCATAAAAAATATGAAAATATTGATGTATTCCTTAAAATGATACAAGATATCCCTACACCCCATACATGTACTGAAGCAGATAAAGAAAAGGCGGGGGTTCCATCAGCCCTGACAAATATCACTTAGATTTAATATATCCTTTAATGTCCTTAATATCTTCTTTAATATTACTCATATCATTTTTTAAGACATCCATTTTTCCCAATAATTGAGAAATTGATTGATTGTAATATCCCTCTTTTTTTTCTTGTGCCTCAACTTTCAATCCTATGGATTCTAATTTCTCAGAATGCTTACCTATTTGAAAGATAACACCACCAGTTGTCATGCAAGCCGCCAAAATAGGGGCCAATTGCTGGAAGTTTACACTCATCCTCTACTTATAATACCATAGATTTTATTACTTAAAAAAAAAGAAAATAATTTATATAATAATTATGTTAAAGTATTTGAATTATTTAATTATTGTTTTTTTTACATCGAGTTTAAGTATTCGTTGTTTTAAACATATCAATAATAATCATATTGAAGATATGAATAAGAAGTTAAAAACCCTACAAGAAGAAAATGAAACATTGCGGAAAGATGTAAAACCATCAAAAGATCTTAAGAATATAATTTCTAATATTGATGACTGTTTAACATTACTTATGAGGGAAATTATTGAAGCAGATATTGATACAATTGATGAAACTTTACGAGAAGAAATTAATTCAATATGTACCCGTATTATTGATACAATCCCCAAGAAACCATTAACACTTGAAATAGCCGGTAATGGTTTAGAAGAGAGTGATGAAGAAGAACCAGTAATTCAATTACAGAGAGAAAAAAACGAATCATCTGATTCTTTGTCATCCAATGATTCTTTTGACAATATTAGTACAAATGGAGGACATTAATACATCATTTCATTATGTATGTCAACTTTACCACCAATACCAGTTGTAGGGTGTCTTTCTGAATTGAATGGTTTTTTACGTATTTCAAATCTTTCATTATCATGGATAACTAATATTTGTACTTGTCTATATTTATCCTCCTTACAAACATCATGTTCTCCGAAAGCGCGTGACATTCCTACATCAACTCTCCACAAACGATTTTTATATGTCGAATTAAGATATTTATTATCCATAAATTGGGGTGTATGGGCAATTACCATCGCTTTAACCGGCATTAATAATTTATTTTTTTGATTAATAATATTTAATAATTCATTGAATGTTTTTTCAGTATTTTCGTCGTCATCATCTTCACCATAAATACGACACCAAAAGGGGGACATATCATCATCATCTCTAAATATTTCATCGAAAATATTATCTTCAGTATCATTACTTTTTTTCTGTAACCATTTTGAAACTACATTATTAATTTCATGGATGGTATATTTATTTACTAAATCTCTTGATAATCCTCCATGTACAAAAATGAAATTACCAATTACCATTATTGATTTCTTTTTTAAACCATACATAGTTGATATATTTCCTCCTCTTTGAAATGCTTTTGTACGGTGATAATATCCTAAGGGATAGCCATCATTAGTATATTTTGATTTTCTGTCTTTTTGAGGTACAAATTCTAAAAATTCCTGTGGTGATACATATCGAAAATCTTTATCAATATTCATTAATTCATGATTTCCTAATAATCCTAAAACTCTCCCACCTTCTTTTCGTGCTTCATCATCAAGACGTAAAAACAATTGAATAATTTTCATGTTATTTCCTTCATCTTCAAAAACATCAGAAAAATCTTTAATACAATTTTTTTCAAGTTCATCAGGCCTACAACGATCAATTTGATCACCCAATTGTATTAACCATGTTGAGCCACCACACCAGTGCATAGAATTTATATTTTGTTCATTTGCAGTTTGGGGTATGACTTCTGCTAATTTTAGAGCAATAATTGTTACTCTTAAATCACCATGGACATCTCCCATAGCTATTAATTTTTTAACGGGTGGATACATACCAATTTCATCATATTTAGGATTAAGTGATTTAATTTCTCTTTTAACTTCTTCTGTATTGGTTCTTCGTATTTCATTTTTTTGAATCGTTTCTTTTGCGTCTATTTTTTCAACTTGAGTAATAGGATGTGACATCCTACGTTTCACTGTTGGACGCGGTATGTTCGATTTCAAATTGTTATTTTCTAATTTACCTGAAGTTGACATCCTTCTTTGAAGTTGTACTTTTTTAGTATTTCCGCTTTTCTTTTCTCCATAAACTTGGAGTTTCTTTTTTAAAAAGGTTTTAATAATTGAAAGTATTTCTTTTCGTGTTGTTTTGGGGATTTCAGTTTTGTCAAGAATTTTATATTTTAAACATAATTGTATTAATTCTTGATCTGATAATTTATCAAAATCAATTTCATTTAATTTCATAAATTAATCAATAATTAAAAAATTTTTTTTTAAACTTATATATATATATAGAAAGATGGAAACTTGGTTATTTTATGCTTTATTAGCCGCGGTATTTATTTCAATAAGAGATGTAATTTCACTTGATTTTATTAAACGTTATGATTATATCCAATATATGGTAATTGCAAATATCATTATATTTATTGGTACAATGGGATATGTATTTACAAGTGGAATCAAAATTCAAAAGCCAAATTTAAAAGATTTCTTAATTATTTTAATAAGAATATTAATTGTTTATTTAATTATTGATCCTTCAGTATATAATTCAATTAAAAATTGTGATAATCCAGGATATGCTAAATCAATTATTAGTTTAAATACATTATTTTTATTCTTTATTGTTGCATTTATGTATAAATCTGAAATTAACCCTAAAAAAGGAGCTGGTGTTATAGGGATGCTTGTCGGCGCTTATTTACTCTCCCAATAGATTTTCTTTTTTTAATCTTCTTACTTTTCTTACGTTTTGTACTTATCTTTCTGTGTGAAACTCGACGTTTTTTTACTTTCTTACTTTTCTTTGTTGTAGGGGTTTTTCGAGAATATTTCTTTAATAATCTCTTAAATTGAAGATATGATTCTTTTGCATTTATTCTTTGATTTGATAATGGTTCCGTCATTCTTCCAAATAATACAAAAAATTCTTGAACCATTGGATTATCGTATAAGATTTGATCTAATAGTAAGCTATGTTGATTTTTATATTTCCATAATTTAGTATTATACATAAACATTAATGGAATTAGTATCCCCAAACTATAGACATCAATACTTTGAATCATATTTTTTTCGTTTACTTTTTGATCAAATAATGCTTGAATCGTTTCTTCATAACATATTTGACCACTAGATTCAAATAATAAATTCACTTGATCAAAGTTTTCAAAATTGTTACGATAATATCCCATAGTAATATTTTCCATTTCTTCATTTATTTTTTTCTTACTTGCATAATAAAGTAAATATTCAAGAGGATAAAATAAATAAATTCTTCTAGTATTGAATTCATTAAAAGATCTTTGTTCAAAATGTTCTTTATCCGATACTTTTCCCGCCAAACCAAAATCAATATATTTGAATACATCATTGTGTAGGACTATATTATTGTATTTAATATCATTATGAACAATACCTTTTTCATTCATGACTTTTAAACCTAAAAATAAAGGTTCCATTTTTTTCATCAATTTATAAAATTGATTATTAAAGTGTTTTGATCGTTTTACATTTTCAAAAAATATATCTTCAAAATAATCAACCAATGTAATTCCTCCATATTTACCATTCATCATATAACTATTTTTATCAAAATTATCATATAAATAACTATCTTCATCATTAATACAATCTTCAATTCCTTTTTTATCGTATTCCATTAAAATTTCTTTTGATAAAGGCTTACAAAATTCATCAAAAATAATCGCCCATTTTGAATGTCCTTTAATTTTTTTTATTTGTTCATTCATACGTTTCTCTTCAAGACTATCTTCTTCTGCATCTTCACCATACATTATTTTTGAAATACGGTTATCATCGATTTTTCCATCTCTTTTACACGGGAAATTGGGTATAAATACACAACTATCTGAACCTGTCGCCACTAATTCCCCACCATTTATATCCATAATATAATATTACATATATTATATTATGGATCATTTTCAGAAACAGGTAAATTCATCCAAAAAATATGAAGATTTATACAATGTATTATGGAAATCTGTAGAGAATAAACGTATTGAAAAAAAACATTATCATAATATTCGTATTGGTTTATTTAATGTACCGTGTGGTGGATTTGGAGATATTATTGTTACAAAAACATTCCATGATTATCTAAAAGAATGGTATCCTACATCCAATGTATCAATATGTACAACAGGTCCTCAAAAGTACAAAGATTTAGGATTAAAAAATACAAAAATTCATCATTTGGTAAGAAAGGATAAATCAGGATGGGATGATGGAGAATGTAGTGGATATGAAGAACTCGAACTCAGAAATAAAAGTTTAAGGTTTGATATTATGATTGTTATACCGATTATTAATTATGTATTTAATATTAAAAAATTTCAAAAATTAATATCATATGCGAATGTATTGAATACTTTTAGTGTAAGCGAATATAACGGTGAATTTCCACCATATACTTTCCCCATTGGTGTTGGAAAAGGTCAATTAGGATTATTATTTAATAATTTTAGATTCAAACAACAAAATTTAATGAAAAAACCCTATGCATTAGTATATATTCAACCTTCTCCATCATGGGGTGTTCATTCAAAATATTGTTTCTTATCCTATTTAGAAATGATATGTAAAAATTATCATAAAAAACATCGTAATTTTCAAATTGTGATACCAAAATGGATTTATGAAACATTAGATGAAAATTATAATTTTATGTTACAAGTGAAAAAAATAATCCGTAAGTACTACGGGATATTTTCAATTGTTAATACCAATAAAGAAAAGTATATTTTGGATCAAAATGATAAAAAAAATGGAGAATTAATTCTAAGGGCTGATATTTTACCTCAAAAAAGAGAAATATTTATATCTCTTATGAAAGATAGTATTAAGGATATTTTGGTTACTGGAGACCAAAGTTTAACGGATATCATTTCATGTTGTAAATACAAACGTGTATGGTATCAAATTGCTCCGTGGAAAACAGGATTAGCTGAGAATTTACATAAGCATTTACCTAATAAATATTATGGTACTTTTAAAACATCCTGCGGAACACTAAAATCAATTGATACTGAAATTGATTGGAGGAATTTTATGAAAGAATATGACTTTCGTATTAATGGGAAAAAACGTATGGATTCCATTTTAATTGGTCATTCGTTATATAAAAAGAATACGGTTTTTAAAGAAATTGCTTCTGCTATTGAAAAATCACGTTATCTAGAAACAGCACAAAATAAAATTAATAAAATATTGAATTAATATATATTAATTATATTATGAATGATTGTAATAAATGTCGTTATATTCAAAATATAGATAATCCAGACCTACAAACATGTTCAAAATGGGTTAATTCAAATGATTTTAGTATTCCATGTATGAAAGGAGGGAATCCTGGTGATCCCCCACCAACGATCCCGGACGATGATTGTCAACCTTTAGAATGTCCAAGCCATTGTCAATATCCATTTACTAAAGGTGTTTATAATGATGGAGTTATTCCTGATAATTATTATGATATGGTTAATCAATCTTTTCCTGCATATCGTTTTTTAAATGAAAATCCATCTGATTTAGATACATATGTAGAAGCTTCAACAGATAGGACAAATATAAACTCTGAATTTTTAATATATGGTCAAGATGCTGTACCTCAAGATTTAGATTTGAAATGTGGTCCTCTTCTAACTCCTACAGAAGGTGAAACATATGAATTTCCTGAATCTCCAACTCAAGATGAAATTAGAGAAGTTATTAATTATAATGTCGAATATTTAAATCGTGGTATTAATTGGGGGGCAATTAAAAGAACTGATAAAGTAAATAGTGAATATTCAGATGATATTAATGAAATAGATGGTACAGTTACAATTAACGATTTTACAATTCCTCTTTCGGATAATGGTATTGAGTTAGAATGGTGGGACAGAACCCCCCAACTAACTGAAGAACAATTAAAAGCTCCTCTACCAGCGAACATCAGAGAATATCAATCATTAGAAAATATTCATGCAATAACAGGGGGTGTTTTAACAAGTGTTTTTCCAGGACATACAATTTCAACAATGGTTATTGAAGAAGTTTATGATTGGTTAATGAAAAATAATTTAGAAAGAGAAAGTGATGAATCTGATTCTGAATCTGAATCACCACAAAATAATTTTACAATGGCTAAATTTTTTGGTGTTACCACTGATGAAGTGACAAACCGGGATTTTGAAATCTGTATTAATCAACTAATGACAACAGAACACGATGATGATGAATATTTAAGGAGAATTAATAGTTATACGAATTTAACTGATTTAGGGAATCCTAATAATCGCAAAGATTTATTATATGTTGAAGCTAAAATATTAAAGTTTTTGATACTTGATCCGAGTAAGATAGGGGATTGTCTTGATATTGTTTATTTAACAGACGAAATTTGTGAAATAGGATTAACATCAAATGCCACACAAATGATGGGTCAATTCTTAAAAATGAATACAGATAATGTGGATGATGATAATTATGATGATCATATGAGGGTTTTAACAAAAAGACTTTTAAAACACCTCCCAAATATGATTAAAAAAGTAATTGAAATAGCAGAGTACTATGAAAAACAAAAATGTAATGCAGAATTACATAAAAATACAAAACTATTAAAAGAAATATACAATAATTTATTCTCGACAAATATATTAAAAATAGATTTACCTTCTCTCGGTGTGGGTGACTTTTTTAGAGATTTTGAAGAAAATATATTTACAAAAATAATCTTATTAATATTTATTGCGTATGTTGTTACACAATTTATAAGATTATTTACTGTGAATGTTAATTTAGGTAAGTAAATCCTTTTTGAATAAAATAATCTTTTTTGTCTTTCTTTTTATGATAATTATTGATACAAAAGTAGCAATAATCCATATTCTTTTCATCATTAAAAATCATAATAATTCCATCTTTTTGATATAATTTTTTTAACATACTATATTATATAGATGAAAAATTCTTTTAAGTATAGTATCTTGCTTTTATTTTTATCTTTTTTAATAGCAACTTTATGTTGTAATAGTCATCTATTATTTGAAAATTATGCATCCTATCCATTTGTTGATAATTATGAAGAAAAAAATTATTCTATTGAAAATTTACAAGAAGCATTATTTAAGTACAATAACATTGTAAGTGATTCTCAAAAAACAGGAGCAATTGATTATGATATTTCAAAAATAGTAAATGAAATAAAAGATGAGAGAATTGAAAGAGAAAGGATACAATATTCTAAATTACTTGATACGCAACCAACATTTGGTAATTATATGCCATTTGAATCCAGGATTTTATCAGATAAATTTAAGATGAAAAAAGAACCTGAAAAAATTAAAGGTGAAAAAATAATAATTGATCCTACTCAAACACCAGAAACATTACCGGCACAATCATTAGATCCACAAGTTGAGGGGGGATTGGGTACAATACAAGGAATACAAGAAAGAAGTATTACAGGAGATTTTTACCATGAACCAAATTCTTGTATAGGTGAATGGTCCGATTGGAACAGAGACAATTGTGGTTCAGAAAGAGAACGTTGTGGAATTATGTTTAAAAGATATCAAATTCTTGAAAGAGAGATAAATGATGAAAATGGTCCAGGGAAACCATGTGATTTTAATGATGGTATTATTAAATATAAATATTGTTACGGAGATAATGCAGATGATTATGAATCAAATATGGAAAGATGTGGAATGAGTACGAATCATTGTCCTTGTAAATTAAATGATGAAAGCTCAATTATATTAGATGGTGAAAATATTTATGATTTAGAAGATGAAGATTGTTTATTTGAACTTGAGAGAGATTGTATATGCCCTAAAGGATATACATCATTAAATACCTCTGAAATTTGTAAGCTTACAGCTGGAGTGGATTGTAGTATTGAAGAACCTGGTTGTATTTATACCCCATCTACATCTTCAACACAAGAAAAATGTGAAATTCCAACTTTTCTCTCAAAAAAAGATGAAGATGATTTTTATAAAAATTATACTTCGATTAATGGAAAATGTCAAAAGAAAGAATGTACTTGTTCAAATGGAAAAGAAATTTCAAATGAAAGATGTATTATTGATGGTTTGGAATTATGTGATGAAAAAATACCTTGTGATGAAGGATATTATATGTCCGGAAGTCCTCCAACATGTAAGAAACAAACAGAAGGTACTTCTGTATATAAAGAATGTAGTTGTTTATATGGAAGCCCTAGAATTGAAGATGCAACCTCAATGCGCTGCAATCCATCAAATACAATTTTTTCAAACTTAAATAAGATTAGACAAATGTGTAACTCAACAGGTTGTCAAGAAGGTTATGAATTGGTAACAGGGACATCAGATGAAAAAGAGTTAAAATGTAATAATTATTATCCTAATGATTTTTTTGATAACATAAATTGTTGTATTCCGAAATATGATACATGTTTATTAGAGGAAACTGAACTAGAAGAAAAAAATATTACAAGGAAAAATAAATCAAATAAATATAACCTTCTTAATTCAAAAACAATCAATCAATTAAAAGAAGAACATAATGGGATTGATGAGGTTGTGGATATAGATGCTGAGGATTTATTTGATCAAGAAGACCCAAAACAATATCTCATTAATAAAATAATTAATCTTTCAGATGATGAAGAAGTAGAAGAAACATGTAATAATAATATTAGTATTAAACAATGTTATGGAGATTTCAAATGTAAACCAGGGTACTCATTTTTACCATCAACTGGATATAGTCATGAAAATGAATTAAGAATAGTTAGTTGTGAAACGAGAAATAATGAAGGTATTGAAAATATATGTTATCCACTTACAAATTGTTTGGGTCAAAATGTGGAGAGCCTTAGTTTTGATGGAATTAATAATCGATTCTCAGCAACTATAGGCGAGGGAGAACAGCCATGTAAATTCTCAAGTAATGTTACTCTTGAAGAAATTCGTGACGCATCCACAAGAAATGAAATAAATAATTTTCCTACTAATGATAATGATGTTACTAATTTTCTAAATTCTATAAAATGTGGAGATGTTGAAGGAACAAATACATGTAGTTCCGATGCCGACACTCTACCAGGTTGTTTCTTTAAACAAATACAAACACATTATCCTACTTGGAATGGAACGTGTGTCCCTGTTTCATGTAATATTTCAGATGAAATTAAAAATGTATATAATATTCAATATGATAATTGTTCTTCTGGAGATATAAATTGTGGTCTAACAAATGTATCTTGTAAAAGTAGTGATTATGAAGTTCCTAATTCAAGGAAAATACTTTATTGTCCATCTCCTCAAAAGGTTGATTCATCATATTTAACAAATCAATACGAAATAATTAATATAGGATGTTCAAGTAATCCCCCAGAACCAAGTGATGCTGAGACAATAAGGAGGGAAAGAATGGCTTCTGCTGGAGAAATAATTAGTGAAGATGCAGAAGAACAAGCAAGTCAAAGACAGGCTCCTGACGAAGATAATATTGGAGAAAGCGCGGATTTTACAGGATCAACATCAGATCTACAATATGATTTTGAACTTGGATTAGAAGAACAGAGAATCGAGGCGGAAGAAGATTTAGAAGAAAGAAGTAATAGTCTTGCATCAATGGGTACCCGGTAAATACTTAAAAAAATACGTCGAGTATAATTTATGTTATACTCAAATGAAAACACTTCAAAAACAAGAAATTAGTAAACAAGACTTTTCGGTTTTTTTACGAGACCTTTCATCCACGTTTAATACTAATTTAAAACATATGATTGAAGATTGTATTTATCAAAAAGAAAAAGATATTAAGAAAAATAAAAAAAATTATCACAAAGGAAAGAAAGTTGTGAAGAAGAAAGATTTAATTATCCAACAACAAAATGAAAAAAGACAAAAAGAAAATTTTCAAGATGACCTTAAAAAAATACCGTTTATATTTCAAAAGCTAGATACTAAGAATCCATTTGAAAGTTTTAATAACCTTAAAACAACCGAAGGAAAACGTGAATTTTTAGTACAATTAATCGAATATTTTTGGAAAACCAAGAATAAATATATGAATTATATTTTTATTCTTTATTTTTATTTGAAAGACATTGTTAAAAATGATACTCTTACAAAAATTGAAGAACTCTTAAAAGATTATGATTATAAATTATTTATGATGAAAGAAATGGGAGATATGCTACCACCACTTGATTATTGGAAACAGGGGGAAAAAAAGTTTGAAGATTGGCAAATACAAACAATTAATCATATAAATAATAATGAGAGTGTAATTGTAAAAGCACCAACTTCTTCTGGTAAATCATTTATTGCATTATCTTCGGGTGTATTCCATAAGAAAGTACTTTATGTTTGTCCAGCAAAACCAGTTGTTTATCAGGTTGGTGCTCATTTTATTCAAATGGGATATAAAGTTCATTTTTTGGTTGATAATTATTCAAATTATTCCTATGATTCAAAAACTAATATTTTTATTGGTACTCCAAAGGAAATTGAAAATAACTTACTTACAATTGGTACTGATTTTGATTATGCAGTATTTGATGAAATCCATAATTTAAATAAAGAAGATGATGGAAATATCTATGAAAACCTTATTAAATTAATTAATTGTAATTTTTTAGCATTGTCTGCAACAATTAAAAATATTGATTTCCTTCAAGAATGTTTTCAAAATATTCATCCCAAAAAGAAGGTCAATTATATTGAATATAAGAAACGATTTATTAATCAACAAAGATGGTTATGGGATAATCATAAATATAATAAAATTCATCCATTCTGTGCATATTCTTCAATTGATGAAATGGAATTAGAGAGTTCATTATCATTTACACCAAGTGATTGTGCTCAATTGTGGGAAGTAATGGAGGAACATTTTGATGAAATCGTTGAAGATTATTCCCCGGATGAATACTTCCCCGAAGAAAAATTACTCACTTTAGATGATTGTCGAAACTATGAAAAATTTTTAAAAGAAAAATGTATTGAACTTTCAAAAGATTATCCTGAAAAAATTCAAACAATTTTTGATCATTTTCAAGTTAGAAAAAAAAAGGATAAACCAGATATAATTGAATTTATCAAAGAATCTAAAAAACAAGATATGTTTCCTATGCTAATGTTCCATACAAATGAAGAAGATTGTAAATCTATTTTCGAGTCTATTTATGAATCTCTTGATGATCAAGAATTAGAAGAATATCCATTTCATTATGACATTTTAGAAAAAAAGAATGAATACTATGTAGATTATATGAAAAAAAGAGATATGTATAGAGAAGGTATCAAAGTTTCTCATTCAACAAATCCGGAGTATTTTATTAAAGAAAAAATGGAACTTTACGATCGAAAAGAAAAAGACAATTATATTCAATTTATTACTGCGTACTATCAAAGTAAGATAAATGATATTTGCAATGGAGATAATAAAAATAGGGAACTACAAATCCATAATTTAACAAATGAAATGAATGAATTTTTACAGAATCCAGATTTTTGTTATCAAGATGTCTTCCAAAAACACAAAGATTTTATTTTTACACGTTCAAATAAACCAATGGATGCAAATACAATCCGAAATGTTCGTCGAGAAATTAAGAAAACGTTAGGGATTAAAATACCCTATGAAAGTTCTTTATTTCAAATGTTAAAAAGAGGGATAGGACTGTACATTGATAATATGCCAGATGAATATAACTGGATTTTGCAAAAACTACTTGCAAATAAAGAAATTGGAATTGTCATCTCTGACAAAACCCTTTGTTTAGGGATTGATTTACCAGTACGTTCATCTTGTTTCTTAGGTATGAATCAAAATAAATTTACAAAAGATGAATATTTACAGATGTCAGGAAGAGCAGGAAGAAGGGGGAAAGATACACAAGGGAATATTATTTTTTACGGAGATATTGATTACTTATCACTTATGAAGGGTCAATTACCAGAAATTATTGGAAATCCTAAATCAATTTCAACTGTTTACAAAGTTATTTCTTCTCCATCAGTCTTTGAAAATATGATTCATAAAGAAAGGGAAATTATAGAAAATGATTTTGATACAGATGATAAACTTAAAAAAATGGTTTGGAGCTTACGAGAATATCCATCTGCAAATAGTTTTGTTCAAAGATTAAAGAAACTTGAAAAAGAATTATATCAAACAAATGAATATGATCGTGAAGAAGTTCTATTAACACAATTGTCAGAGGTTGTACAATATTCAATCCTTAAGAAATATAAAAATAAAAAAATAAATAATTATAATGATGTAAATCAATGTAAAGAATACATTGATGTTTTGATAAAGATCTACAATAATCTTAACTATCAACAATTTATGATCACAATGAATATAATGAAAGATGTATTTATTTCATTGAACCGTATGGTCTACAATTATATTATTTAGAATAACATTCTTTACATAGGCATCCTTTATCAGTAATTTTCCCTACACAACCATAACAATAACTTGCACGATGAATTTCTCCATCTTCAGTTTTAATCATGCAATCTTTACCATAACACTTCCCTGCAATTTTACAATGAAAGAATTGATTACAATGATTACAGTGGATTTTAAGTTCGTTTGAACCAATGTTAAAAGGAGATTTACATCCACCACAGTAAATAACTTCCTTCACAAAATGATTGTATTCTTTGGCTGTCAGACGTGAAGTAGATGTTGGTGAATTAATTATTTCTGAAGGATAGATTGAGTTTTTACGATATCTTTTTACTTTTTTTTTTCCATGTCTTTGACAACATTTCATGGTTAAAAATTATATTTTTTTATTTTAAAATAATTTAATTAATCTATCAAATTTAAAAAAAATATTGAATATAGTATAGAAATAATGGGAGCACATGTACAAACAACAGGATCGCGTAGACAAGTTTGGAACCGTACTGCGAAAAAGACTTCGGGTGGATTAAAAAGAGATGATTTATTTCAAGACAAATATGGAAACATTAAATCCAGAAAGGCTAGCAAAAAAGCCAAAAAAAGTAAGAATTTAAGAAAAGCTGGATGGACTTTCAAGAAAGGTAGCTTTGGCGCGGTTAAAATTTCGGATGTAAAGAAGAAATCTTCGAAAGGTACGAAAAAACGTGGGAAATCATCAAAGAAACGTAAGGGGTCAAGAAAGAGAGGGGGGACTGGGTGTGGAAGTCATCCAAGAAGACAAAGAGGAGGAACTGGGTGTGGAAATCATCCAAGAAGACAAAGAGGAGGAAATGGGTGTGGAAATCATCCAAGAAGACAAAGAGGAGGAAATGGGTGTGGAAGTCATCCAGAAGGTAATACACGTTAAATAAATTAAGATAATAATTCACTTTTATAATTTATTTTATTTTTTAATAAATAATTCATATAAAAAATTTCACCTTGTTGATCAATTATAAGTCTGCGACAAAAATCCATTAAATATGAATTATTTGTATGAAGTAACAATCTTCGACTCATATCAATTGCTACTTGATGATGTGGTATCATATGTTGTAAATAACTTTCATCATTTATTTCCATCATTTCCATATGTTTTTTATGTTCATTTGGTTTGAAAAATAAAGGATCGCATTCTTCTTCTGATTTTGACATTTTGGGACTAAATAATTCAAGTTTAGTTTTAAATTTTTCAATAGTAGCTTTGTCTTCGCTAAAAAGTGTTTCGACTAATTTAGCTTTTACCATATTCATTTCCCAAATCTCAAAGGTTTGCTTACGAATAATATCTCTGCATAAATGCAGAATAATAGGATTATTAGTATGTGGTATTAATAATTCTGACATATCAATAGCAACTTGATGATGAGGTATCATATGTTCTAAATATTCTATATCAGATAACATTCCGACACATGGATCCATATATATATATAAATATTTAAAGTTTTTTTACTAAATATCTAGTAGTACTATACTATTATGATTACTTTTGTAATTACTAAAGATGAGATAAGCAAAACCTTTGAATGTACGCTTGAAGAAAGTATCTTATCATTAAAAACTAAAATTATTCAAGAATTTAATTTAAAGTGCCCATACATTGATGTTGATTTCCAACTTGAGAGACCAATAAGAAGCCTAGGAAAATTTAACTTAGAATCTGGTATTCTTCCAAGACCATTAGATACATATACATTTGATCGTTATGGATTGGATGGTAAAGAAGTGAATGCAACATTCCATGAAGTGAATGATTACGATAATAAAAAATATGATAAAAAAATTAGACATGTTAATCTTTCACAAAAATATAAACAAGAAGAAGAAAAAGGTCCATTTGACCTTGCTTCTGAAGATGATTTTCCATCCTTATCTTAATTATAAGTTGTACTTGCTTTTCTAACATAATCATATACTTTTTTTTCTTTCATTGTAACGATTAAATCTATCGTTTGAAAATAAATAGCTTTTTCATCTTCATCTTCACAATTATCTAAAAATTGTAAAGTTTGATAAATAATTGATAATTCTTCATTTTTCCATAGATTTCGGAGTTCATTTAAAAGAGGTGATTCTTTTTCTTTTTCATCTTTTTCAATAATTTTTCCATCAATACAATCATTAAATATTTTACAGTAATGAGTTAATGTATGGTGAATTATACTACTTTTATCATAACTATTCAATAATTTTTGTATTCCTTCATGACATTTTTGATAAAAATAGCGATACATATTATCACCCTTTTCTTCTTCAATCGGATACCATTCAAATGATTTTAAAAATGGATTATATAAATTATGTAGATCTTCTCTTGTATCTCCATTATAGCTTCTCCATAATCCCTGATAATAAGTATTTTCATTGTATTGAATTGAATTGTTAAGTATTGAAATCTTCATTCCATCTCCTTTGTAATTTAATAAACACATACGAAATATACATGATAAAGGCTCTAATAATACATTATTTTCTTTTGATATAGTAGGGGATTGTAGTATTTGAAACATTTTTTGATAATCTGGTTTAAACATTCTATATCAATTACTTTTAAATTTATTAATTTAAAATTTGATTGTAATTTAAAAATATAATACTAAAGTATAATAAATGATTATCCCTCCCCGTTGTTTCACATGTGGTACAGTGATTGGAAATAAATGGACTCCTTTTATTGAATCTGTTCTTGAAGAAAAACAAAAATCAAATGAAAATGTGGAAGCAGATCTAGATATTGATTATATTAATCCTGATGAAGAAGGTAGAATAAAAAAAACAATTGAAGGTAAAACACTTGATAAATTAGGTATGCATAAATATTGTTGTCGAAGAATGTTTCTTGGAAATGTACATTTAATTACGCATATTTAAAATATTATAAATCATATAATGGCATTAATAGGAGAAACAGATTCTAGACCAGGATTAATAGGGTTTGAAGAAACAAATAAACCATTATATTCTGAAATTGAAACTGCGGAAACAAGACGCATCTTAAAAGAATATGAACAAAAAGAACCAGAAACAATATTAGATTTAACATTAAATGAAATCATTGAAAATACTGTAAATATGGTAGGTGATTTTTCAAATGACTATATGTTAAAAATAAATGAAGTTAATCTTGAATCCAAATTATATGGTGAAGAAGAAACCTTTTTATCAAATCTTCAGAAATATTTAGTTGCATTTATGCTTTATCTTGGAGATAAAAGTAATCTTTTATATTTTGGTATTATTTTAGTCATCCTTTCTATAATATTATATTTCTTTAATATATCTAGTCAATGATTAATTTCCCAGAAATAGATCTTAAAAATAAAAATATAAGAGTTATGATTTTTATTTTATCAATTTTTTTATTTTTCTTAAATCAATTTGAAACGAAAACTCTTTTGAGTATTTTGGTAATAATAATAATTATCAACCAGTACTCAACTACAAAAAAAACAATTAAAGAAAAAGTTATTTCAAAAGATAAAACTCTTTTATTAAATTATAATAATAAGATTGAAAATCTACTAAAAGAAATAAAGAAATATAAGAAGAAAAGTCCTCACAACTACAAAGAAGGAATGTATTACTGGGTGCAGTTTATGAAAAATTTAGATTTATTAGAAGATGATACATTGTTTCATTATAATGATTATTTTGATAATGCACATAATTATCTTTTAAAATCTATGAATCTATTTCAAGCATTGGGCGTTGAAGCAAAAGAAAGAAAATATATTGATGCTGCTAAATATAATGACTTTCAAAATTCAAAAGATTTAATGAAAATTACATCGATTGTTCAAGAATTATATCAGGAATGCTATTCAATATTATATAATTTATCTTTTCGATTAAATAAAAAATGGAAAGAAAATCCACATGTAATGAATAAAGAAATAGTTTATGATCATCCATTACCATTTGATAGATATTCGAACGATAAGTATGATTATTATCAATAATTTTGTTTAAATATAATAATTTTTTTTCTATAATAGTTATGGAAAATAGTCCATTAAATATAGAACCACATCAATTAAAAGTACATAATAAAATAAATAATTATAATTTAACATTTTTAGATGGTATATTTGATATTGATATATCCAATTATTATAATTTAACACTATCGCTTTTAAATTTTAAAATTAAAAATTTATATAATTATCTATTTTTAAGATCTCTTAAGTTAAATATAAGATTTAAGAATGTAAGGAAAATGAATCATTCTAAAAATATTCAATCATATGAGGAATTTAACAATGAATTATTAATGTACATTCAAGGAGATAAATTGTATGCAATTATTATCATGAATGGTATTCAGCAATATTTTTTACCAATTGTTTAATTAATAATTAGATTCATAGATTTAGTAATATTCTTTTTATCTGATTGTATAGGTTTCTTACGATATAATTTCAAAAAGTCTTTATTTGTTGTTTTTTGTGTAGACTCGTATTTGTTTATTGAATGATTAATTGGTAAAATTGGTGGTATTCTTATTTCATAATTTAATAAATTATTTGAACGGTATTCTTCAATTGAAAGCGGGCCGCCAAATGTTTTTAATAGAAGGCGGTTTGGAGCCATTTCAATTTTTTCTTTTTTTTCAAGAATAATATTTGAATAAAGATTAATTAAAGAAAATATTTCTTCAAAGTTATAATCCTTTAGATTATCATGTGCGTAACGACACCCGCATTCAAGAGAACAAAAATCTCCATAAACATAGAAAATACCGTGTATAAACTTCATAGGGATACCATGAATATGGCTATGAAATTTATGACAACAATTCCAACAAATCTCACTTTTATTTTTTTCATCATTAATTTTTGCATTTACTTCATTATTAATATCGTAACATTGAATATTGTATTCATCATCATCTGATTTTTTAAGTTGAATAATAAGATTTTCTTTGATTGAATTAACTTCTTCTTTTTTTTCTTTTTTTTCAGTATTTTTTGGTTTTCTCCCTCTTTTTTTAGGTATTTTTTTTTCAGTTGTCATATTTTTAATAATTATCTATTATCTTTAATATTTAAATATCTAATTTAAATGCATTTTGTGAAAGTATAATTTTATAAACAACCATCCAAAAAGCAGAAACACCAATACAGAGATAAATCGTCGTTTGAATAAATGTACTATTTAAAAATCCAACATTTGGATTATTCATACTAAATAATAACTGTGCAACAATTTGCATTGTTAAAGTACGTAAAATATCATAAAACAATGGTTTTACTTCCGGGTAAAGAATACTATATTCATTCATTTTATTTATCAAATACATATACTATAAACTATTCAATAAAAAAAATATATATTTTGAAAACAAATAAGTTTATTTTATATGATTTTTATATTCTTAAAATATAAATGGGTTGGCAAGAATTACATATTCAATCAAATATTCCCTTAATTGTATTAACTATATCTTTAATTTGTATTGCAATTATTGGGTTTCTCGAGTTTAAGAAATTGTCACATCGTATCAATGAACTTTCTCTGGAAGTACATCAAATTAAAAGTAAAGGTGGTAATAAACAATTAGAAGATGAAGAAGTTGAAAAAAAAGAAGATGAAGAAGTTGAAAAAAAAGAAGTTGAAAAAAAAGAAGATGAAGAAGTTGAAAAAAAAGAAGAGATGATTAATATGATGGAAAAAATGATGCCTAATGAAGATACAGCTGAGATAATTATGGGGATGCCCCCTCCAAATATGATGCCTGGTGGAATTGCAAGTATGATTATTGGCGGTCCTCCTATGATGCCTATGGGGGAAATACATATGCAAAATATGTTTGAAGAAGGAATGAATGCTTCTCCTCCATTGGATATTGAGGAGGAAGGAAACCCAAATCAATTTGAAGAAGTAATTGATGAAATTAAAAGTGAAAATAAAGAATCGAATGAAATTGATGAAGGTGTTAAAATTGATGAAGATATAGAAGATGAATTATCTGAAGAAGAAGAAGATGAATTTTCAGAAGAAGAATCTGAATCAGACATTTCAGGTTCAGAAATTTCTGATTCAGAAGAATCAGAAGAAGAAGGGGATACAAGCATTGAATTAATACAAGGGAAAGGTAAAGTAGAGGAAATTAAAGATGTTAATAGATCATTATCAATTAAAGAATTAAAGGAAATATGTCAAAATATGGGTCTTTCAGTATCAGGTAATAAAGAAACATTGATTAAAAGGATAAATAGTAAAAAGTAAAAAATAAAAAATAAAATATAATATATAATATACAAATAGAATGGCTGAAATAGAAAGAGTAACTGATAATTTCCATGTAGACTTTCCGGCGAGAATGTCAGATGGTCGTTTTATGACTGACTATAGAACAAATTGTATTTTAAATACATTACGCAAAGAAAAAATGAGTGCTTGGGAATATCGTACCCATTTAATTAATAATACCGAACAAATTATGAAAGAAATTAATGATGAAAATGAAAAAAAATATGGATGTCAAGAATGTCATCGCACGGTACTCCCTGGACCAAATGCAAAACAAGTATGCACCGATTCAGGATGTGAAATTGTTGAAGTTGATTCATCGGGTATTGGATTGGAACAAGGTAATTAAGTTATTGTTTCCAGCGATTATCACATTTTAGACATGTAATAAATTGAGTCATAGGTTCATCTGCAGACCTTGTTTGTACTTCGTAATATGAAGTTTCACGGCTACCACATTTTCTACATTTGAATAAATTTGTCATAGCTTCTGGCTTTAATTCATATTTTATTTTATCTCTTTTTGATTTTGCATTTAATAATTCTTTCCAATTATCTGGAAAAATATCATAAACGCTTAAAACACCTATTTTTTCTGCTTTTATTTTCTTAGATATCAAACGATCTAAAAGGGTTGTATTTTCAATATAACTATCTTTTTTGAGGTTTGAGTATATGGAAATGACTTTTGAATGATATAGTTTTTTAAAGATTTGATTACTCCACCTTCTTTGAATATTTCTTTCTTTTGAGAGACTAATTACATAATTATAGATACTTTTTTCAACTTTCCTTGATAATTGATTATCATCTATAACACGATTAAGGTAATTAACCATCTTATTTCTTTCTTCATCGGATGTACTTGAGTATTTTTCCATATTTATTAATATTACTATAATAATCACAATCAAATTTTAAATATTTTAAATTAATATATATGAGGTATATTCTTAAAGGTGGAGATAGAGAGTTTGATAGATTTAAGGATAAAGTTAATCAAAATATAGCAGGACTTTCAAAAGAATGGTGGGATAAAGTTGAAGTCCATCTACATGGTGGTATCTACGAGGGTCAAGTTGAATTTGGTATTCTTGATGATGAAGGTGAAGAGGATGTATCAAAGATAGTTACTTTGACAGCTGTGATTGGTTATGCATATCTAAGTGCGGATTGGGAAGAAGAAGCAAAATTAGTCCATTACATTGATGCCATTCATAATCGTTTTCTCCCAATGAATTTTCGTCTCCCTTTAGATGATGGATTATTTAACCGTCGTAAATTTATCAATTTTATTAATATTTTATTGAAACATGCAGAACAAACCGAACTATATAGGTCAGCACTTGATATTGAAATTGAGGGTACTGCCCTTAAACGTCAAACAAGCAATTATGAAGACAGATGGGATAAAGTTGAAGATAGTCAAGGGAATGTAAAATGGATTCCTAAAGAAGGTGTTCCCGAAAGTCGAGTAGAGGCGCAAATACCCGGATTCAATGTTAAATTATATGATGATCCTCGCGCTATACTTACAGCAGTTGCTGGACCGATTGCGGTTGGTTATGGCAATATCGTTGATTCTGTGGATGCCCTTTCATCAAGAAAAATGTTTGTTCATCTTGTTTTCTTATTGAAAGAATTTGTAACAAAAGCATATCAACTTGATTCAGAAGCACTTGATTATCAAGTGATGGATTATCGTGTTGCCCTAAAAGTAGTCGAAGGGGAAATTGATGAAGAATTTCGCGATAAATATGTTAATGAATTAGTGAGACCAGGTGTTCAGTTGCTCGCGTACAACGGCTTCGAACAAGTAAAAGAAGTCTTTGAAAATGTTCTTGACGGAGAACCTTCACGATCTCAAACTCCGGATATGTTTGATACATGGAGTAGGGGAATTTCAACATCAACCGATGCAGCTGAAAAAGCAGTGAAAGAATCTCTGGTCGATATGACAAAAGTATTTCAATTACCTAGTAATTATGGAGCATTCTATACACCAATTCTTATTTCTCATTTAATACTCTATGAAAAACAAGAAGAATCAAAAAAAGAGATCTATCGAAAAGTAGCAAGTCAATTCAGAAACTTTCGTGATTTAAGTAAAGAGATTATTGCAGAAGAATATCAAGAAATAGTTTCATCCATTTCAGAGTTATGGGCGATTATGTATGCATGGCATAATCTTTACGGAAGAATTTATAAAAAACATATCAATGAAACAAGTTTACCAAGATTTGAAAAAGAACATGTTCGGTTTGATCAAAAGATGAAATCTACCGAACTTGCTTTTTGGACACAATATCTTAATTTAAGATTTCAAACAATCAAATACAAAGATGATTTAGATTTATCTCCTGACCCTACAACATTTAAAAAAGCATTTGCTAGAGTTGAAGTCTTACAAAAAAAATTGGAACCAACTTTTTCGAATCCACCATTAGTTGTAATGCCTCATTTACATGCGGATCTAGATGGTGACATTGGAGGGGGAATTGGAGAAAGATTAGAACAGTTTAAATCAAATGATGAATTAATCAATGACAATGAAAAAGAGTACATTCATCAATTGAAAAGTGTAGAAATGTATAAATCACAACTTGACAAAATATCGAGAGAGGACTATTTTAATGCACAAGAAAACCCAGAGTATAATGAAGCAATGAAGAGGTTAGGGGAACACAAACAATCCGTAGATTGGATGAAAGTATTTTTAACTGATATGGTCAATGCTCCTGATATCCAAAATTTAATACTTTACTATGAATCGTTAATTGAAGATGATGATGTTGGACCGGATCAATTACTATTTGTCCGAGAGTGGAAGGAAAAATATAAAGATGATGTTTCCTTTTTATACGATTTTGAAAATGTAGAAAATAGGATGCTTGGAAATGCAAATTCAATTTATAACGAAGAAATAACTGACTTTACAGAAAAGAATATGAAAGAAATATTAAAAAAAGAAGGGAATATTGATCGTATCCTTTATGTAAATGATGATATGAAAGATTCAAAAGGTGAAATTATCCCTGAAACAGAGTTTGTGGATATATGGCCTGAAAGAAAACGTTATTTAGACAATGCTCTTAAAGAAGATGATAAAGATGAACCAGATTTATCGGATTTTTTAAAGGTACCTTTGGGAGATGACCCATTACAGAGAAAATGGATATCAGGTGTAAAAAATTTAGTGAATCCAATGGATGAACTAAAAGCTGATTTTCTTAGGGAAAGAAGGAGTAAATACGCTACGGTTACAAAACAAGGAATGGTTGGAATTCAAGCCGCTCAAAAAGCTCAAAAAGATATTGAATTTCGTAAAACAGGGAAAACTCGATTATTTGATCAATTAAAAAGAACAAAGGTAAGAGAAAGATCTACTTTACCACGTAATATTGGTGTACTAAGTAATAAACGATTATGGAAAAGAACTGGTGTAGGGAAAGATAAATATGAAGATTACTTTATGCCGAATCAATTTCGAAGTGCGGCAAGAGATCGTTGGGGTGCAGATTATTTAGAAGATGGTCCTCAAATATTTCTTGATGCTGTTGACCTTGAAGGAGACCACGATACAAGATTAAATGCATATAAAAATGCATTTCAAACCATCGATTTAGATGAACCATTAGATGATAGTAAGATTTTACCTGCATTTACCGAAGAAATTCAAGATATTCAACGTAGAGGAAGATTAGGTGAAAAAGTAAGAATGGTTGTTTTAGATAGAGATGGCAATGCTATGCTAGATAGAGATGACCCTACCGGGAAAGCATATTTGGGGTCAAATATTATGGCACTCAATCCTGATTATGGAAAACTACAATTTCAAACAATTGAAGAAATTGCAAACTTTGAATTACCTGTCAAAATAGGTAAAACGATAGAAGGAGAAGATGTTTATCAAATGAAACCATTTTTAAAACTTCATCGTCAACCGGAATTTTTAAGAAGACCACGTTTGGGTGGAGGAAGAAAGAAAAATAGGACAGTTCAAAAGAAAAGAAAAAAAAAGAAAAAGAGCGTTTAATTTAAAATATTTGTACAATATATATATATGAAGAAAAAAAGAACTAAAAGTAAAAGAGTTGTTTCATCATATAAAAAGAAAAGAACTCAAACAAAAAAGAAAAGGGTTAAAACAAGGACTAAAAAAAGAAAAACATATAAGAAAAGTATTTCAAAACGAACAAAATCAAAAAAGAAGAAAGGTGGAGCAATTAGTAATGTTCCGCAAGCTCCAGAAGGGACAGGGGCATTTGGTCCTCCTCAAGTAGAAATACCACCAGCTCCTCCAGGTGGTGTTGTTGTACCTCCAGCACCTGTTCCAGAAGGTGCTCTCGGTGTCGCGGTAAATTCACCCCCACTAGGTGTAGCGAGTCCCGGAAATCCCGGTATTTCAGGTTTTGGAGCTCCTGCACCACAAGATGACGGTGGCGATGATGATGATGATGTACAATTGGGACCTGGACCCACTTGGCAACAAATCCAACAACAATACAATCCAGGTGTTCAATCCAATGTACCTGTAGTTGGTTTTGGAGGTCCTCCACAAGAAGAAGAAGATGACGAAAATCCAACATTTATAAAAGAATGGGTAGATCTTAATCCACAAGAATTAGAACAAGCTGAAGAATTAGGTTTTATAGAAGAATCATGGCCAAATCAACCGCCTAATTGGAAAGAATGGAATGAATTAGGAAATGAGGAGAGATTAGCTGCTGAAGGTTTAGACTTTACAGAAGATATCTGGAAAGGATTACAATTTGAAGTAGGGGAAATTGTGGAACGTAAAAATGAAGGTTCTCCATGGAATGATGGAATGGTGACATCAAATATCCCACTCCTTGTAACTATTTCTCCAATTGGAGACGGAGAAGGTGTTGAATGGTATGATGTAAGAAAGAAAGAACCTGTATATACAAGAAGATGGGAAGATTTAACTCAACAACAAAAATTAGGGGTTCAAATATTAGAATGGGGACAAGATTCATGGGATCAAGGATATGCTCCACCAAATTATGTAGAATGGGATCAATTAAGCGAAGATAAAAAATTAGCTGTAGATGATCTAGAATTTACCGAAGATATATGGAATAATTTAGAGGTAAAAGAAGAAGGAGAAGTAGAAGAAGTAGAGGTACAACAAGATCAACCTTCAAACCCGAAATTGACAAATCTCCTTACTGTAAAGAGAAAAGAACCTGAAGTACAAAAAGAAAAAAGTTCAAACTGGGAAAAATTCAAAGGTTTGTTTAAGGGTACTGATTATGAACAATTTATTAATCAATCAGGATTAGAACTTAAAAATTTATATATTTCATATCTAAATGAATATTTTCAAGACCTTAAAGATGGTGAAGATTTAGATGTTCTTAAAGCAAAATATATGAGTTTTGTTGATAAATATTATCAAGAAGCAATCAAAAATGATCAATTCTTAATTAAAAAATTAAAAGAAGTTTAAAATTAATCATAATCATTTTCATCTATATCTAATTCTTCATCTGAATAGGTTCCATCAGAATCAATCTCTTCTTCTTCATCATCATCAATAAATTCTTCATCTTCTGTATCTGGTTCATCTGATTCTTCGCTTTCTTCATCAGAAGTATTGCAAATATCAAAACCACCGCAGAGTAATCCAAATACTTCACCATAACCAGATATATCCAAATTAACATATTTTTTATTTTCACTACATGTAATAAAAATATCACCAAATAGTAATATTTCTGAAGAATCTTCTTCTAAAAAGGAAGAATTACCATTTGGAATTAATTCATGTTTATTTTCGAATCCAGCATCTCCATCGAACCAACCATAACATTCATATTTTTTACCTTCACTATTCCATTCATATAATTTTTTAAAAGGACTAGTCCCTTTTGAAATTGCAAGGTTTTCAAGTGTTTTATTAGTTTTTAGTTTTTGAATTGTTAATTCATCCATTGTACCATCTATCTTTACTCTTACTATTTTCATTTTATATACACTTTTATTTAATTTAAACCTTAAATAAAATTATACTATTTTTAATATTTCTTATTATATATGAATATGAATATGAATAAATTTAAAAAAAAATACCCATTTGATAAAAGAAAAAATGATGCAAATACAGTTCTTGAAAAATATCCTGAAAGAATTCCAATTGTTGTTCAAAAACAAGAAAATAGTGTCCTTCCAGATGTAGATAAATGTAAATATCTTGTACCTAAAGATATGACAATGTCTCAATTTACTTTCGTAATAAGGAAAAGAATTAAGTTAGAACCTTCACAAGCAATATTTGTTTCTGTAAATCATTCTCTTGTTGCAAGTTCAAAATTATTATCAGATGTTTATCATGAACAAAAAGATGAAGATGGATTTTTATATGTATTTTATACAAGTGAAAATACATTTGGTTAAGTATTT
>MDTD01022307.1_pt1 | contig 26339 bp, 16 predicted proteins | sample 811221 | NCBI WGS metagenome assembly MDTD01 (sample SAMN05326646, study PRJNA326480) | marine metagenome | isolation source: seawater | place: Pacific Ocean: South West | collected 2011 | reverse complement strand
CGGCAGTCAGTCCCATATTTTTGCCTATCTTGAAGAAAATTTTTTTGATGCCCAGCCCCGGGAGATTCAGGCATTCATGATCAAGGTGAATTTGCTGGCCGAGATCGATGCGGACCGGTGTGACCGGATATTCGGCATCAAACGTTCCCGGCAGCGGCTGGCTGTCCTGGTTAAAGAGCACCTCCTGGTGTTTCCCGACCGGGCGAATACCGGCGTCTTCCACTTCCATCATCTGCTCCGGGATTTTTTGTCCGCGAAAGCCACGTCTTTTTTTACCGCATACCGGATCCGGGAGTTTCATCGCAGGATCGCGGCCGATATGTCAACGGATCATCCCTTTCAGGCCATCGAGCACAGCCTGCAGGCTGAGGACTACGAAACCTGCGCCGCATTGATGGAAGCCAACGAGATGCAGTTCCTCCTGGAAGGCAGCATCCTTTTTCTGGGGCGGTGTTTTGAAAAGATCCCGGAGGCGATCCTGACCAAGCGGCCCGGCCTGCTTTTTCTCAAGGCCAAACTGCTCTCCTACCATGGAAAGCCGGACGATGCCATGGCATACCTGAGAAAGGCGATCCTGCGCATCCGGAACCGTGGAACAAAGGAAGAAGAACTCAAATACATGGTGGATTTGGGCAGCCTTTACTATTTCACCGGCCATGTCCGGGAGGCCAGGGATTTGATGGAGCAGGTCCGGGATAAGATCGACCTGCATTCTACCACCTATGTGATTGTTTTCACCTATCTGATTTTTCTGTCATCCGTGCTGGGGGAGTTTGACCGGGCCAAGGCCTATCTCCGGGAGGCCAAATCCGCTGCCATGACCTTTCCTGAATTTGAGCGCCGGGTGGCCCTGGTGCTGTTCCGGACTTCCGAAGCCTATTATCACTATATCCGGGGAGAGTTCCGGCTGTCCGGGGAGGTGAACCGGAAACTGCTGGCCTCTGCCCTGGATGTGGGGGCGGAATCCTGCCTCCCCCTGGCCTATTACCAGGATGCGGCCACCCGCGCCATGGAGAGGGATTATGCCGGGGGGCTGGCTGCTGCCGTCCGTGGTATCCGGGTCTGCGAAGATATGGCGCTCAATGACAGCAAAAAGGGGTGGATCTACCTTGCCGGGGCAGATAACTGCATGGGGCTGGGCAAACCGGACGCGGCCCGTGAGCGCATTGACAACGCCGCTGCCTTGTTTGAGGCTTCGGGGAACCGGTGGGGACTGGCCCATGCCTGGGAGACCTCGGCGCGGCTTGCCCTGGCTCAGGGCCGTATGGATACCGCCGGTGCATTCATGGCCGATGCCTTTGACCTTATCCGGGGATACGGCCTTGGCCTCACCCGGGCAATTTTTGACAACACCATGGCCAGGATATTAATCCGGGAGGGAAGGTGGGAGAAGGCCCTGGAGCATTTGTCGGCGGCCGGGCCAGGGCTTACGGAAACGGCCTATTACCGGTTTGAAAATCATTTGTTGAATGCCCGCGCCCTGTGGGAGACGGGACGTGCCGACAGTGCATCGCATCATTTTCGGCAAGCGCGGAAAATATCCGATGCCAAGGGATACGAACGGCTTCTGGAAAAGGAAGTCGCTTTGCTCAGTCCTTTAAACGGGATGATAAATGGCCCTGAGAACCGGGGCCGGGCGGCAGGGACCCAAAAAGTCGGCCCGGAAGAACTCATGGTTTTCCTGACAGGCAGGTTCGGTATCCGCAAAGGCGGTGTTGATCTGGATCTGTCCCAGTGTAAAAGTACACCGGCCCTGACCATATTTAAGTATATGGCATCCCACCCCAAAGCCGGTTTCATTCCAAGAGAGGTGCTCATCGAAACCGTCTGGCCCGAACAGGATCTGGGGAAAACCGCCAAACGGTTCAATATGGCCATGAGCAGCCTGCGGCGGCTGCTTCAGCCGGATCTGCCCCCCAGAGCCCCTTCCGCCTATATCCTGAGAAAAAAGGACACCTATTGCCTGGCCTGGGAAGCGCCGCGGGTCACCACAGATGTGGGCCGGTTTGAATCGCTGACGGCATCGGCTGCGGATTCCGGTGACCCTGAAACGGCTTTGTCGGAACGGATTCAGGCCGAGCAGTCATTGTCCGGAGCGTTTCTTTCCGAAGACCCCTATCTTGAATGGGCGGAACCGGTCAGGGAGCAACTGATATACAGGAGACTTGAGAACCTGCGGGCGGTGGCGGCCCGCTACAGGGGGCTGGGAGATCATGAAAACGCCCTGGCATACAGTCTTAAAATTCTGGACATCGATCCCTACGATGAGGCGGCATACGGCGCGCTGATGCGCCTCTATCACGCCCAGGGGCGGCCGGGCCGGATTTCCGACACCTGGCGCAGGTACAAACAGGCCGCCGACACACTGGGGGTGCCGGAAAATCAGGAGTTGGCAAGGCTTTACCTGCGTCTCACAACTTCTTGAATTCTAAGATGGTATCCTTTTTTCAATCTAATTTACTCAAAATTTACTCCCTGGTTATATAAATTGCCGGTGATCAAGAGCCACCGGTGCCACAGGGACAGCCCGGCCTTTTTGCCGGTGGCCGTGCAAGGAAACCATTCCGGGCCACGGAGAAAGGAATATGCTTGAACTGGCATTGAACGGAAGCAAACGATACTGGATATGGATGGGGTGCCTTCTGGCGGTTATGGGTGTTGGGGCGGTGTTTTATGCAGACCAGCTTATCAACGGTTTGATGGTAACCGGCCAGAGCCGTGATGTTTCATGGGGATTTTATACGGCTCAGATGACATATTTCGTCGGGGTGGCCGCAGGCGGTGTCATGCTGGTGCTGCCCTATTATATCCATAGCTACAAGGACTTTGGCCGGATCACCATTTTAGGGGAGTTTTTGGCTGTGGCCGCCATTGTCATGTGTTTTCTCTTCCTGCTGATTCACCTGGGCAAGCCCATGCGGGCACTGAATGTGTTTCTTCACCCCACCCCCTGGTCCATGTTGTTTTGGGACGGCAACGTGCTTTTTATTTACATGGTGCTGAATATCATTATCGGGTGGACCGTGCTGGATGCGGAACGCAACGGAATCAAGCCCCCCTGGTGGACAAAGCCCCTGATCCTTGTCTCCATTCCCATGGCCTTTTCCATTCATACGGTGACGGCTTTTATCTACTGCGGCCTTCCGGGACGGGGCTTCTGGCTCACCGCTGTGCTGGCACCCAGATTCCTGGCCTCTGCCTTTGCCTCGGGGCCGGCCCTGCTGATTCTCCTGGCCATGTTCATCCGGAGAACCACCCGGTTTGATCCGGGGTGGCAGGCCATCCAGACCCTCGGGGTGATTGCGGCCTACGGTCTTCTGGCCAACCTGTTTTTTCTGGGATGTGAGGTCTTTGTGGCCTTTTATTCCGGAATACCGTCCCACATGGACCATCTCAGGTATCTGTACGCAGGCCTCCACGGAAAATCCGCCATGGTCCCCTTTATGTGGACGTCACTGGCCGCCATGGTTGCGGGACTGACACTGTTGATCATTCCCCGTACCCGGAGGAACAGTCGTCTTTTGGTCATTGCCTGTGTGCTTGTCTTTGCCGGCACCTGGATCGACAAGGGGCTGGGGATGATTGCCGGCGGTTTTATCCCTTCGCCCCTGCACCAGGTGACCGAGTATTTTCCCAGCCTTCATGAACTGGTGATTTCCGCCGGGGTGGCTGCCCTGGGCCTTTTTATTCTTACCATACTATACAAGATTACCCTGGTGGTGAAGATAACCAACCAGACCGGCAGAACAGGATAAGCAAAGATGCGGGTACCGCCCTCTGCCTCAAGGTCTGGTCCAGCCATATGCCCAAACGCGTCGATGTCAGCCGCCATGCTTTTGAAACAATCCGGGGGGAATACCCGGGAAACGGAAAACGCCTGGCAACGGCTGAAAAGGGGCTGGCCATGCTGGACCGGATCGCTCCGGCCGCAGGGGAATAGCCCGGTTCTGTTCCCCTTTTTAAGCGTTCGCCGGATCTTTTAGAAAAAATTTCCCAAGAAGAGCGGCACCGATAATCACCCCCATGCCTGACAGCACCTGGGCGGACACCTGCTCGCCATGGATCAGGCTTACCATGAGAACCGCCAGGGGCGGGGTCAGGTAGGTCAGATAGCCGATAATGGTCACATTCCCCGTGTTAAGGGCCCTGTTCCAGAAGAAAAAGGAGAGCCCCAGCGGCACACATCCCAGGTAAACGGCGGACAGCAGGGCTGTACGACCCGGCAGGGTTGTATCGCCGGACATCAGGAAGATGCACAGGGAAATCACGGCGGCATAAATGGTGTAGGCCGTCATGGGATCCTTATCCAGCTTCATAAGGGGCAGGGTGACCGAAAAGCTGGACCATATCAGGCCGCAGAGCAGGGCAAACCCGTAGCCCACCATATGGCCGGAAGAAAAGGAAATGCTTTTGCCCGAGGCAATGACCATGCCGGCTCCCAACAGTCCGATACAGGCTGTGATGAAAATGGCAGGCCGCAGCCGCTTGAATGTGATCACCGAGGAGAATACCACGATCCAGAAAGACCAGGTGGTGGCCAGGATGGTGCCTTCCGCCATGGGCGCAAGATCCATGGTTTTATAGTAGAGAAAGTGGTAGAGAAAAATCCCCCACACCCCGAGCAGGCTGGGCAATATTTTGGGGACAAAGATCCTAAAGGACCGGGTGGCCAGAATATCCCTGGCGTATAGAAAAATGGCGGCACTGGTAAAGCTTACCGCCATTAATGCGGGCACACTTAATCCGGTGAGGCCTGAACCGATGGCGGCGGGCAGGCTGGCCCAGCAGAGCACAGCCCCCATGGCGTAGATGTATGGCATATGGATCTCCTTCGTATGGTTGGGGTTCTGGCCTGCATCCTACACCTTGTTTCCGGTTCAGGTATTGAACAAAATTGACATGAATTGAAATGCGTTGGATTCCTTACCCGGACACTGCCAGCCACGCCATTTCCACATTGGCCTTCCATTCCGCAGAAGAAATCCCCCAGCGACGGCAGTCATCCGGGTCCGCATCCCTGTTGAACGCGGCCTTCAGCCATCTGCGGTCCCTGTTGTCATAGCACCAGGCGGCAAAGGAATCATCCCTTAGAAAAGTAGAAGGGGACTGGCCGGGATGCTGCCGTATCATTTCCCTGAGTTCATCTGCTGTTGTTGCAAACATGGGGGTATTCGCTCCGTCCGTTATTGGATCCTGGGGGGCATCTCCAGACAACGGAAGATATGCCCCGCCTGTAAAATTACGGACGAATAACCGAATCCCCTGTGGGCTGTCAAGGTATTCTTCCCAAAGATGAGTTTTATCCGTTTTCAGGGGGAAGCGCCTTGAAGATTTCGATGTCATCCCAGGTTTGATCGCCTGCGGTATTCATCAGGCCCAGACCTGTAAAATTGTCCCTGTAATAGACCTCGTAGGTCCTAAGAACCCGGGCTTTATCGATCATGACGTTCATTTCCCCGTTGGTCAGGCGCACCCAGGTCAGGGTATGGAATTTGCCGTCATTGATCACGGGGAATTTGTCCGAGGCCCCAACGATATACTGCCGTGATCCGGTTTCCCGGATGACTTCCATGGGGGCTGCATCGGAATGGTCGGCCCTCACTTTGAGCCGGTATCTGGGGGTCAGATTTTTACCGCCCAACAGCAGGATGTCCATTTGGGCCGACGGTGAGGCTTTGAACCGTAGGTTCATCTCAAAGGCCGGAGGAAAATTTTTATGGGTGTACAGGAATGCCGGTGTCGGTGCAGCGGCGGCTTTTGGTGTTTCCTGGGGCGGCTGCTGGGTCTTGGACGGTGTGCCGAAGATGCTGTCCAGGATCAGCCCCACAGCCTCCTGTTCAAGGGTTTTGTTCTGCCCGGTTGTATTTTCCCCGGAAGGTTCGGCCGCGGCCACCCGGACACTGCTGGTGAGTCTTTCTCCCTTCACTTTGAAAGCCCCGGATTTGACGGTCCATTTGGGATTATTGGTATAATTCCCATCTTTAAAGGTCTCCCGGAAAAAGATTTCCCTGAGCCGGGATTTGTATTTTTTCAGGATGTCTCTTAACTCATTTAAAAAGGTGGGATGGGCCACCATCCTTTTATCCGCATCTTCAATTTGTTTTTCCAGTTCGGAAATCATGGATTTCAACTGCTTATTATCCTCGGCCCGGGCGGGGGCGCCCGGTGAAACGGATATCAGCATCGCCACGGTGAGTACTGCGACGAAATATCTGTTTAAGAATGGTCTCATTCTTTTCTCCTTCCCGTCGAAGATGTATATAATATTAAGGTAGTTTGAACACTTGGTGTATCATCTCACAATATCCGTGAAAAATCCATCTTGTTGACGTTTATCCGCCATTTGCCGGGATTTGCGTGTTGGCTTAAGATCAAATTGAACCCCGGATTATTAGAAGCCCCTTATGTTATGAAATTTAGGGTTTAAAATTTGGCCGCCTTGGTATATGGTGACGTAATCAAGATCAATAACCGCAAGCGTTTCGCTAAGTTTGCAGACTGAAAAGAGATGGATATGAGAAATAAATTTTCGATTATTTCCCTGGTGATCGTATTTTTCTTTATCGGCACTGCCTGCGATAAGTTAGAAGAAAAAAAAGCCCCCCAGGCCCCGCCGCCTCCCCCTGAAGTCGATGTTTATGAAACCCATGCTGAAGATATCCCCATCTACAACACGTTTGTGGGGCAGGTCTACGGAGTCAAGGATATTAACATACGGGCCCGGGTGCAGGGGTTTTTAAAGGGAATTCATTTTAAGGAAGGCTTCCCGGTGAAAGAAGGGGATTTGCTCTATGTCATCGAAAGCCAGCCCTTTGAGGCGGAGGTGGCGTCCAAGAGGGGACTTCTGGCCGAAGCCAATACCAACCTGGTGAAGACCAAGCGGGAACTGGAACGCTACCGCCCCCTGGCGGAGCAAAAGGCCATTTCCCAGAGCGATCTTGACGGTGCCGTTGCCGCCTATGAAGCCGCCAAAGCATCGGTGGACGCTGCAAAGGCCAATCTGAGGGCGGCAAAGATCCAGATGGGGTATACGCGGATCTACTCGCCCATTGACGGCATCATCGGAAAAACCCAGGCCAAGGTCGGGGACTTTGTGGGCCAAGACCCCAACCCCGTGATCCTGAATACAGTGTCCAATACGACTTCCGTCCTGGTGGAGTTCTTTCTCACCGAAAGCATGTACTTGAGTATTGCAAGGCATATGGTGGCCAATAAGAGCGCGCGGGCGGAAATGACACAAAAGCCGGACATTCGGCTGATCCTGGCCGACGGGTATGAATATCCTCTTAAGGGTAAACCCAATTTCCTGGACCGCCAGATGGACCCGGCCACCGGCGCCATCCTCTTCCAGGTATCTTTTCCCAATCCGGACAACCTGCTCCGGCCGGGGCAATTTGCCAAGGTGAAAATCAGGGTGGCGGTTGTCAAAGACGGCGTCCTGGTGCCCCAGCGCAGTGTCAGCGACCTCCAGGGCAGAAAACGGGTATTTGTGGTGGACGATCAGAATACCGTCCGGGAACGCCAGGTAACCCTGGGGCCGCCCGTAGACAATTTCTACCTGGTGAAAAAAGGGGTGGAGGCAGGCGAAAAAGTGGTCTACGAAGGCCTGCAGAAAGTGAGTGACGGCAGAACGGTTAAAGCGACACAAGTTCAGGTAGAACGCATAACACAGGATGAAAACTGATGGGTGCTTTTTTTGTCAGGCGGCCCATTGTCGCCATGGTCATCGCTATTATTACGATTATCATGGGCACCCTGTCCCTGCTGGGCCTGCCCACTGAGCAATATCCCACGATCACCCCCCCGATGGTCCAGGTCAGCGCCAGATATACCGGCGCCAACGCCGTCAATGTGGAGCAGTCCGTGGCCACCCCGCTGGAGCAGCAGATCAACGGGGTGGACAACATGCTTTACATGAAGTCCACCAACTCCAATGACGGCAGCATGAGCATCAGTGTCTCCTTTGACATCGATACAGACCCGGATATGAATACGGTGTTTACCCAGAACCGGGTTGCAGCGGCCTCGGCCGGGTTGCCCGAGGAAGTGCAGCGCATGGGTGTGAGCACTAGTAAATCCATGCCCAATACCGTCATGCTGATCACCCTCACCGATGAAACCTCCCAATATGACCAGTACTTTTTGAACAACTATGCCCTGATCAATATCAAAGATGTGCTGGCCAGGATTCCCGGTGTCGGCCAGGTGACCGTCATGGGGGCCGCAGATTACTCCATGCGGATATGGATCAAACCGGACCGTCTGTCCCAGCTGGGGATGACCGTACCGGAAATCAGCGCTGCCATCCGCGCCCAGAGCGTCATCGTTCCCGGCGGAAAATTCGGGGCTGAACCTGCCCCCAAGGGAACGGAGTTTACCTATACCGTCCGCCTTCCCGAACGCCTGCAGTCGGAAGAGGAGTTCGGGGAGATCGTTGTCCGGACCACGGAAGGCGGCGCCCAGGTAAAGCTTAAAGATATTGCACGGGTGGAACTCGGTGTCGAGTCCTACAATGTGCTCACCCGTCTGAACGGAACACCCTGTTCCATTATTGCCATTTACCAGGCACCGGGCTCCAATGCGGTAGAGGTGGCAGAGCAGCTTCTCGTGGCCATGGAAAACCTGAAGCATTCTTTTCCCAAGGGGATGCGGTATGACGTGTCCATGGATTCCACCCTGCCCATTACCAAGGGTATTCAAGAGATTGTAGAAACCCTGTTTATCGCCCTTGTTCTGGTGGTCTCCGTGGTATTTTTCTTTATCCAGGACTGGCGGGCAACCCTCATTCCCACCATTGCCATCCCCGTATCCCTGCTGGGGGCCTTCATGGCTTTCCCGCTGCTTGGGTTTACCGTAAATACCCTGTCGCTGCTCGGGCTGGTGCTGGCCATCGGTATCGTGGTGGACGATGCCATTGTGGTGGTGGAGGCGGTCCAGGTGAATATTGCCAAGGGTATGGACCCCAAAGAGGCCACCATCGCAGCCATGAAAGAGGTGACGGCACCTGTTATTGCCACCACCCTGGTGCTGATCGCCGTGTTCCTGCCTGTGGCGGTCATGGGGGGAATCACCGGGAAACTCTACCAGCAGTTCGCTCTGACCATTGTGGTGTCGGTCTGCTTTTCCTCCATTAACGCCCTGACCCTGAGTCCTGCCCTGTGCGGATTGATTCTCAAGGAACCCAAGCCCTATCGGGGACCCCTGGGATGGTTCTTCAAGATTTTCAACAAGATCTTTGATGTCTCAACCACCGCCTATATGGGGGTGACCCGTATGCTGGCCAGAAAGTTGATCATCGGGGTGATTGTGATCATCGGGGTAAGCCTGGGCACTGGCTATGTGGGGAAACTACTTCCCACCGGATTCGTTCCGGAGGAGGATTTAGGGGTTATGTTTGTCAATGTCCAGCTGCCGGATGCCGCTTCTATTCAGCGGACCGATGTGGTGATGAAAAAGGTGGAAAAAATGGTGGCCAGCTACGAAGAAGTGGATTTCGTCACCTCGGTGACCGGTTTTTCCGCCCTCTCCGGTGCCACAAGTTCAAACACCGGTTTCGTGTTCGTCTCCCTAAAGGACTGGGATGAAAGGAAAAGAACTGCCAAGGAGATCGTGGCTGCCATGGGCAGCGAGCTTTACATGGGCATCAAGGAGGCTCAGGTCTTTGCATTCAGCCCCCCGGCCATACCGGGCCTGGGCTCCGGCTCCGGCTTTTCATTAATGCTCCAGGACCGTGCGGGCAATACACCGGAATACCTGGGTCACCAGGCGTCAATCTTTATCCAGGCGGCCATGAAGCGGCCTGAGATCGCAATGGCCTACACCACCTACAGTCCCGGCGTACCCCAGCGGCTCATCGACGTGGACCGGGACAAGGCGCTGAAGGCCGGGGTGCCTTTGGATGATATGTATACCACCATCGGCGCTTTTTTAGGCGGTTCTTACGTAAACGACTTCAACCGGTTCGGCAGGCTTTACAGGGCCTATATCCAGGCAGAACCCGAGTACCGCCAGGGGGCGGAGCAGATCAACCTCTTCTTTGTTAAAAACAGGGACGGGGACAGCGTACCGCTTTCCGCCTTCGTTAAAGTGAAAGAGGTATACGGCCCGGACTACATCAACCGCTTTAACCTCATGCGGGCGGCATCCATCTCAGGCGGCGCCGCCAAGGGATACACCTCGGCCCAGGCCATGGCAGCCCTGGAGGAGGTGGCGGACCAGGTATTGCCCGATGACATGACCTATGCCTGGGCCGACATGTCCTACCAGGAAAAAAAGGCGGCCGGCACAGGGTCCAAGGTCTTTATATTTTCACTGGTATTCGTCTTTCTTATCCTGGCGGCCCAGTACGAGAGCTGGTCCCTTCCCTTCAGCATCCTGCTGGGAACACCCTTTGCCGTGCTGGGGGCGCTGGGCCTGCTGTTCCTGGCAAGGATGGGCGACTTAAGTTACGAAAACAACCTGTTTGCCCAGATTTCCCTGGTCATGCTCATCGGTATGGCGGCCAAGAACGCCATCCTGATCGTGGAGTTTGCCAACATCAAGTTCAAGGAGGGCATGAGCCTGTTTGAGGCTGCCGTTGAGTCGGCGAAGCTTCGGTTCCGTCCCATTCTCATGACTGCCTTTTCATTTATCCTGGGGATTCTGCCCCTGGTGATCGCCACCGGGGCAGGTGCCGAGGCCAGAAAGGTTATGGGCATGGCCCTTTTGGGAGGCATGGCGCTTGCCACTTTTATGGGGGTGTTTTTCTATCCCATGCTTTTTGTACTCATCGGCAAGCTTGGGCGGTATGAAAAAAAACGGGATCTGTCTAACATGAAGCAAGAAAAGAGGGCTGAAATATGAAACCATTGAAAACTGCCTGCACCCTGTTGGCCTGTATACTGATCATGGCAGGGTGTAATGCCGTCGGACCCGATTTTAAGCCGCCTGAGATGGCGTCCCCCAAGGCCTACCGGTTTGTTACCCAGGAGGCCAAGGCCGTGGAGGATCTTAAATGGTGGGAATTGTTTGACGACCCCGTGCTCCACGACCTGGTGGCTGCGGCGCTGGAAAACAACCGGGATGTGAAAACCGCCCTGAGCCGGATTGAAGAAGCCCGTGCCACTTACGGATTTACCCGGGCCGACGAGTACCCCACGGTTGATCTGCAAGGCTACGGGTACGCCGGTAATTTTTCAGGGTCCCGGTCAAAAACCGATGACACCAGTTTCTATCTGACGCCGACACTGTCCTGGGAGGTGGATTTCTGGGGGCGGTACAAGCGGGCCAGCGCTGCTGCAAAGGCTGATATCCTGGCATCGGAATTCGGGGCCAGAACCATTCAGGTCAGTCTCATTGCCGATGTGGCCTCTGCGTATTATACGCTTCTGGACTACCGCCAGCGCCTGGAGATGTCAAAGGAAACCCTGGCGTCCCGTCTCAAGAGTTTGGGTATTATCAGGCAGCGGTTCGACCAGGGGATCATTCCGGAAATAGATTTGAACCAGGCCCAGATTCAAAAGGAGATTGCAGCGGGGGCCATTCCCCAGTACGAGCGTCTGATCGCAAAAACAGAAAATACGTTGAGCCTGCTTTCCGGGGAGCTTCCCGGCAGTATCCGCACCGGCAGCACCCTGGCGGACCAGCCCCTGCCGCCCTTTGTACCTGATACCATGCCGTCCACCCTTCTTCAGCGGCGGCCGGACATCCGGCAGTCCCCGGCGCAGCTTCACGCCAGTAACGAAAACATCGGGGTGGCCGTGGCCCAGCGGTTTCCGACACTCAGTCTGGCCGCTGCCCTGGGCGCGTCCTATTCGGACTTCTCCCACGTGATCGTCCGGGGCGGGGTATATAACAGCACGGCAACCCTCGTGGCGCCTTTGTTCAATTTTAAGAAAAATCTGCGCCGGGTGGAAGTTGCCGAAATCCAGACGGAGCAGGCCCTGCTGAGCTATGAAGAAACAGTGCTCACCGCTTTTCGGGAGGTGGAAGACGCCCTGGTGGAGGTGGATACCTATCGCCGGGAAAGCGAGGCTGCCAGCCGTAAAGTCATTGCGGCGGAAAATGCGGCGAAGCTTTCCTTTGAACGCTATGACAAGGGCGTCAGTTCCTATCTGGAGGTACTGGATTCCGAGCGGACCCTGTTTTCCGCCAAGTTGGAATACTCCGAAATCAAACAGCTCTTTTTCAACGCCTACGTCAATTTGTACAAAGCCCTGGGCGGCGGATGGCTCAGTCCTGAGAAACCTGCCTCGGACACGGGGGACCGGAAGGCTGTAGCGGCTGAAACCCTGTCAGAATAACCCCGGCGTGGCTGACGCGTCATTGCCGCAACTCATCCTGTTTATTGCCAGGCACCTTGCCGCGCGTCCAAAGCTGCTGCTGGTGTGTCTTGTCCTTGTCACCATCCTTATGGCCGGATCTGCCCGCGGGGTCCGGCCGGATTATTCCGGGGTGTCCTTTGATGTTCAGGAATCAGAATCCGCAAGGGCTTACCATGAATTTAGCTCAGCTTTCGGCGGGGATGCCTACCTTCTTCTTGCCTTTGCCCACGGCAGCCGTATCACCGATCCCCACGTGAAAAATAGCCTTGCCGCTGCCGGCAAAGAAATTGCGGCCATGGCGGGGATTCTCAGGGTCTCGGACCTGGCCCGCCTGTCCAGCATCCGTCTGCCCGGCGGAACCGGGATGGACGAATGGACAAAGGCGTCCGTCGAACAGATGCGCCGGTTTATTCCGGGCATGTCACAGCTTTTATCGGCGGACCAACGGATATTGGGGATGGTGATCCGGATCGACAACGAACGCCTGAACGGATTCCGGCTTGAATCCCGCATGGCGGAGATAAAGGCCGTCGTTCATCGGTTTTTTCCGGACTGCGACCGGGTATATGCCGCCGGTATCCCTTTGCTTCGGGCGGCTTTTGAACGGTATAACCTGGAGAACGCCGCTATTTTCGGAGGGCTGGGCCTGGTGTTCGGTGCCGTGATTGCTTTTCTACTGTTTAGAACCGTCTGGGCGGCAGGCCTTGTGGTGGTGACGGCCCTGGTGTCGCTGATATGGATGGCAGGGATCATGGGGCTGGCCGGCATCCGGATCAATATGGCATCCGGCCTGAGTTTCGGCTTTGTGCTGATCGCCTCATGCACCACGGTGTTTCATATACTCATTGCGTACATTGACGAACGGCCTGACGGTCCCAATCCCTTTGGGACGGCTTTGGCCAAAGTCTTAAAACCCTGTTTCATGTGTGCAATGACCACGGCCACAGGGTTTTTCAGCCTGATGGTCAGCCCTGTACCCATGGTGCGCCAGGCAGGTCTTCTCATCGGTGCCGGGGTAATGCTTTCCTTTGTATTGGCACTGCCGGTGACGGCCTTTGTGCTGCCGTATATCTTCAGCACCGCCAAACCTGTGCCATCCGTTCGGAAACGTCATATGAAAAAATCCTCCCGGCTGGCTGCCGTACTGAAGGTTCCGGGATTCAGCACCCCGGGGACCACCCTTATTCTCGGGCTGCTGTTCTGTATTATCGCTGCAGCGGGAATTCCTGAAATCGAGCGGACCCGCCACCTGAGCCTGCCGATGCTGGGACATTCCCGGGCGGCGGAGGATGTGGCTTTTGTCCGGGACCACCTGTCCACCGGATACTCTGTTTCCCTTGTCCTTTCAGATTCCGGGAAAACCTTTGAAGGCCGGCCGTTCTGGTACGAATTGCTGCGGTTGGAAAAGCAGTTGAAACAACTTCCCGGAGTTGACGATGTCAGCGGCATCACGTCACTGGTGTTTAAAACCGCCCTGGGCTTTTCCCAGGCCGGCATACGTCCGGAACTGGTGTTTACCGGGTTGAAAAAAGAGGCAAAATACCGTGAGATGCTTGCCCCGTTTCTAAGCGGTGACGGACGGAAACTCAGGCTTGAAGTGCATATCCAGGATCTTTCCTCCCGCCAGATTGAAGGCCTTTTGGAGGAAATAATCGGCACTGCCCGTTCGGTGATGACAGGGAACATCAGGGCGGATCTGGCCGGGCAGATGATTTACCTGCGTTCCCAGACCCAGGGGCTTGTGGCTGCCCAGGTGAACACCCTGGGAACGGCCCTTTTCGTGATTACGGGGATGATGATTCTTCAACTGGGTTCCCTACGCCTGGGGCTTTTGAGCCTGATCCCCAACCTTTTGCCTCTGTTCACCATTTTCGGGATCATGGGGTGGGGTGGCATTGCCCTGGATCCTTTAACCGTTTTTGCTGCCGTGATTTCCTTCGGCCTCTCCGTGGACGATTCCATCCACTACCTGACGGCGGTAAAAGAGGGGCTGGCGGCGGGGCAACCCATGGGGGCGGCCCTTGAAACCGCCTACGACCGGACAGCGAAGGCCCTCATCGCCACCACCGCCGTTCTTTTTCTGTCTTGTGCCGGACTGATGCTGTCCCAGGTCTCCCATGTGTTTTACCTGGGCCTGCTGGTGGCATCCGCCTCCCTGGCAGCCCTGGCCGGAGACCTGATGGTGTTGCCGGCCCTTGTCCGTAAAACCGCCCTCTGGTATAAGCTGGGATGACGTATAAACAACGCAGCAAGGACAAGGGAACCTCAGGGGCAAATATGGTCAGTTTTTTCAATGCCTGGATCGCGGCACAAAACAGTTATGGATTCCGGCATTCCGGCAGTCTTGGGGCACCGCCCCGGGACGTATGGGCGGTGATGACGGATTTCATGTCGTGGCCAACGTGGTGGCAGGGCCTGCGGGAGATCCGGCGCCTGGATGAAGGGGCCCTTGCCAGGGGAAGCTGTATCCGGTCTTCCTGGCAGGGGAATTTGCCCTACAGCCTGACTTTTGACGCCGTGATCCGGGACATTCGCCCGGAACAATCCCTTTCCTTTTTCGTGACCGGAGACCTGAGCGGCGGCGGCCGCTGCCGTCTGTTGCCGGTGCCGGAGGGAACCTGGCTTGAATTTACCTGGCAGGTTGCCCCCACCCGCCTCTGGTTTCGAATGAGCGCCCCCATTGTAAGATCCGTATTCAAAGAAAACCATGACCGAATTATGGCGTCCGGGGGCAGGGGGCTTGCCTCGGAATTGTTTTCACGCCGTATGGAAATTGAGGTGCCCCATGACTGAGTCCACGATACACTCCTTTGATGACAACCCTGAAATGGCTATGGTGGATTCCTTTGTCCGCCACACCGGGGCCAACATCTTTCTCACGGGAAAGGCAGGTACCGGTAAGACCACATTTCTTTCCGGGCTGAAAGCGGATTGCCACAAGCAGATCATGGTCACGGCTCCCACAGGTGTGGCAGCCATCAATGCCGGGGGGGTGACCCTCCATTCCTTTTTTCAGCTTCCCTTCGGCCCTTTTCTGCCGGGCCGGACGGATCAACGCAGGGATTTTCAGCGGTTTTTCCGGTTTTCAAAGGAGAAGAAGCGAATCATCAAAGGCCTGGACCTTTTGGTCATTGACGAAATTTCAATGGTCCGGGCGGACCTGCTGGATTCCGTGGATGCGGTGCTGCGGCGGCTGCGGCGGAACGACCGGCCTTTCGGCGGGGTACAACTGCTGCTGATCGGGGATCTCTTCCAGCTGCCACCGGTGGTGAAACCCGATGAGTGGCAGTGGCTTCAGGAGGTGTACCCCTCCATGTACTTTTTTGCCAGCCAGGCCCTGGCCCGCACTGAACTTATCTCCATAGAGCTGAAAAAGATTTACCGCCAGTCTGACCAGGACTTTATCGATCTGCTCAATGCCGTGCGGGAAAACCGGCTGGAAGGCGAAGCGGCTGAAATTTTGAACCGGTGCGCGGAAAAACCGCTGCCGGAACGCGGGGCCATCACACTTACCACACACAACAGGAAGGCCGACGACATCAACCGGGAGCGGCTGGATCGCCTGGATGCAAAACCAAGGTCCATCACGGCCGAGGTGGAAGGGGATTTTCCGGAGCAATCCTATCCCACCCCGGACCGGCTGGTGCTCAAAAAAGGCGCCCAGGTGATGTTTTTAAGAAACGATGCCTCACCGGAAAAACTTTACTACAACGGCAAGATCGGCCGGGTCAGCGAGATTTACGGCGACCGGGTACTGGTGTCCGACCCGGATGGGCAGGCGGCGTCTGTGGAGGTAAAACCCGTGGACTGGGAAAACATCACCTACACGGTGGATGACGAGAACCAGACCATTAAAGAAGACGTCATCGGCCGGTTTTCCCAGATTCCCCTCAAGCTTGCCTGGGCCGTCACCATCCATAAGAGCCAGGGCCTGACTTTTGACCGGGCCGTGGTGGATGCCAGGGACGCATTTGCCCACGGCCAGACCTACGTGGCGTTGAGCCGGTGCCGTACCCTGGAGGGCCTGGTGCTTACCTCGCCCCTTCCCCGGCAGGGCGTGGCGGTGGACCCGTCCGTGGCTGAATTCATGGCAGGGGTAACCTCCCAGACCGAAGGTGATCTTGACTCCCGGTTCCACATGGCGCGGATGGCCTACCAGCAGGAGCTTTTGCTGCAATGCTTTGATTTTGCCGCCATGCGGGGCATGTTCTACTACTTCATGCGCCTGGCGGATACCAACCGGAGCAGCGTCCGGGTGGCCGGCCTTCCGGATATCACCGCGCTCAAGGTGGACGCCAGAAAACAGATTTTTGACGTGGGGGAAAAATTTCAGAACCAGCTCCGGCATATGATGGACGGAGAAACCCTGCCGGATGACCACGAAGGGATACGGGAACGGACCCGGAAAGCCGCGGGCTGGTTCGGTGAAAAATTCCCTGCTTTGTTCGCAACTCTTTTGGACAAAGGCATGGTGGAGACCGACAACAAGGCGTTGAAAAAGCAGATGAACAACGGCCTGGACAACCTGCGCCTGGAGATACGGGTCCGTATGGCCGGTATCCGTTCCTGTGCGAAAGGGTTTTCATCCAAACGGTATCTTCGGGCCATCTCGGGTGAAGGCATGGCCGCCTCCCCCAAGGCAAAGACTGCCGCTGTCGCCAGTACGCCGGATTACACGGAATTTGATATCGAGCATCCCGAGATGTTTAAAGCCCTGAAAGACTGGCGGGCTTCCGTTGCAAAGAAACTCGGCGTGCCGCACTTTCAGGTTCTTCATCAAAAAGTGTTGGTACAGATTGCCGTCTGCCTGCCGGAAGATGATTTTGCCCTGGCCAAACTCAAGGGCGTGGGACCCAGGACACGGAAAAATTACGGGGAGGACATCCTCCGCCTGGTCCGGGAATACCGGGAAAAACACGACATAGACACCGTCGTTCTGCCCGAGCCCAAAACAGATGACAGTCCTTCTGCTTCAGGCAAAAAGAAAAAGAAACAGGCCGGTGATACCCGGCAGATCACCCTTACCTTTTTTGAACAGGGAATGGATGTCCAGTCCATTGCAGACGAACGGGGACTGGCCGTTTCCACCATCCAGGGGCATCTGTGCCACTTCATCGAAACGGGTACAATTTCCCTGGAACGGGTGGTGGAGGAGGAGAAAACCGCCGCCATCATGGCAGCCCTGCAGCCCGGACGCCACCTGAAAGAGGTAAAGGATTCCCTGGGCCAGGAGATTACCTACGGGGACATCAAGGCGGTGATTGCCCATCAAAAGTACGTCAGTTCAAGCCAGTCTGACCCGGAGGCGTCAGATTCCGACAAGTCAGACGCATAAATTATAAGCGGTTCCCGTATCAGCTCAGGTTGGTTTGATAGATCCGCGGGGTCACCCCGAAGCGGCGTTTAAACGCCCGGGTCAGGTGGCTTTGATCTGCGAATCCTGCGTCTGCCGCAGCCTGGGCTATGGGCCAGCCGGCTTTCAGACGCCTGCGGCTGTGTGCCAGCCTAAGCTGCAGCAAAAAGGCATGGGGGGAAAGGCCCTTGTGACTGCGGAACAGCCGGATCAGATGGTACTGGGTGCATCCCAGACGGTCTGCCAGGTCCGTCAGCCGGATTTCTTCGGAGATATGGGCCTTAAAATAATCAATGGCACGGATGACCCGTTTGTCGCAGCGATCGTTGCTGCCACTTCCCCCGCTTCCGCCTTTTGTCCTGAGATTGCCATGGCGCATCAAAAGCGTGGTCAGCATCTCAACACTCAGGCTTTCCAGGTCTGGGGTGTCCGAACCCGTAAAAAAATCGGTATGCAAGGCGGCCAGTGCCCGCCAGAGGGTATTGTCCCGTATGGGAGCTAATCCGAGACCTACGTTAGGATTTTCCTTTCCGGTGCACTGCGCTGCCAGATCCCGGAATAATTCCTGTGTGACGTAAAAACTGCACAACTGCCGCTGATCAGTGGCGCAGGGGCGGTTGGCGTGGACCAGGCCGGGTTCGAAGATACTGATTGAGCCGGGCTGAAGGATGGCGGATTCCCCCTTGATGCGGTAATGCTCCCCGCAACCGGTATTGAGCCAGATGACCCATCGGTCGTGGATGTGGGGCTTGAATTCAAAGGGGTCGGTGCAGGAGAGTACCTCCATGCCCGGTATCTGTCTGTACAGAACGGCCATGGAGATACTCTGGCACTGATCCTATTTATCGTCAAGGAGGATTCTTGCTAAAAGGACCAGTTGACGATGGGCAGGAACCCGAAGGGCTCTTTGGCGCCGTTGATGTTGATGAGGCCGATCTGCAAGCCGTTGAGGGCTTGGGTATGGTTAATAAGGCTGAGCTGGACCCCGTTGAGAGGACCTGCCTGGTTATACACCCAAGAGGACTGGAACCCGGTGAATCCACCCTTGGTGACGTTGACAAAACCGTTCTGCCACCCCTTGAAGTCGGCTTCCGTGTAGTTGACAATGCCGTCCTGGTACCCGGTGTAATTTCCCTTGTTGATGTTGACCAGGCCGAAAGTGGCCCCTTTAAAATCTTTGCCCACGTAGTTGAACAGGCCGAATTTGATGCCGGCGCCATTCCCGTTGGTCTGGTTGGCGATGCCCACATCCAGGCCGGTGACATCCTCGTTGACCCCGTAGATCAGGTTCAGGCGAACCCCGCTGATATCCCTCTTATTGTCCACGATCTGGAGGGGATCGAACAGGGAAAGCTGGCAAATGGCCGGATCTTTTTCTGCGGCATAGGCGTGGTCGGAACCTGCAAACCAGGCAATGACCGTTGCCCAGAGAAAGAGAACACCCAGTGAAAAACCGATATGTTTCAATGCTGCTTTCATGTTACCTCCGTTTGGTAATAGGCCGGAAGCCCGGCTGTTTGATTGAACTGACCGGAGTATAACCGATACCTTTGCTTTGGGTCTGTTGGATTCTGGTTCTAAATTGTAAAGGGATGTACGAAAGTGTAAGGGTGGTGTCCGCTTGCCGGGCTGCACGAAGCCGTGTATATTCGCAATCTATGACTTGCTTGATTTGACACGGGGCAAAGGATTGCCAGATGAAAAAAAATATCGTCTTCATGTTTTCCGGCCAGGGCTCCCAGTTCTTCCACATGGGCCGGGATCTTTACGAATCAGAACCTGTGTTCAGGCGCGCCATGGATAGTATGGACACAATTGCCGGCGATATGACGGGGCGGTCCGTTGTAAAAGAGATCTATGACCCCGGCAAAGGCAAGTGGGATAGGTTTGATGACATCTCCCTGTCTCATCCTGCCATTTTCATGGTCCAGGCAGCCCTGGTCCGGACCCTGGCGGAAAGGGGCATCGTTCCGGATGCGGTGATGGGGACCAGCCTCGGGGAGTTCGTGGGGGCGGCACTTTACGGTGTGATGGATTTTGAGACTGGATTTAAAAAGGTGATCCGCCAGCCCATCGTATTCAAGGACGACCTTCGTCCCGGGGGCATGATTGCCGTCATGGACAGCCCTGATATTTACTATGACACCCCCGTGCTGCGGGAAAATTGTGAGATTTCAGCCATCAATCTGGATGCCCATTTTGTGGTATCAGCCCAGGGAGAATCCCTGGAACGGGTGCAACGGTATCTGACGGAAACCGGTATCAATCATCTTGCCCTGCCGGTGGCATATGCCTTCCATTGCGCCCACCTGGAAAAAATCCGGGAGAAGTTTATCTCCCTGTATTCCGGCGTGCCGTATGATTCTCCCGGGGTGGCCTTTTACTCTTGTACCGGGGCCGGAAGAGTCCACGACATTGATCCCGGGTTCTTCTGGCGGGTGATACGGCAGCCTATCCGGTTCAGGGATACGTTCATGGGGGTGGCATCCGAGGGGCCTTGCATATTTGTGGACCTGGGACCGTCGGGCACCCTGGCCACCTTTGCCAAGTATAATCTGCCGAAAGACAGTCCATCGGAAATTTGGCCCATCCTGACCCCTTTCGGCGGTGAGAGGGAAAATTTAAACCGGGTTCTGGCAGCGCTACCCCGAAGCGAATCAAAATCCGCGCCCGGTAAAGAAAAGCAAATGGCTTCACCACCAAATATCCGGTTAAAAATTGGGGGGCAGGACTTAGGCAACCCGGACTTTAAACAACAGTTCAGCCTTACATATGCCTGCCTGGCCGGGGGGATGTGCCGGGGTATTTCTTCCCCCGCCTTGGTCACACGGATGGGGAATGCGGGGATGATGGGATTCTTAGGCGCCCACGGTTTGCCTATGGATGAGGTTGACCGGCATATCTGCCAGGTCATCCGCGGCCTGGACGAAGGCCGGGCGTTTGGTGTGAATCTGCCGGCGGGACCGGATGAGGACGACCTGGTGGACCTGTGTTTAAAAAGAAAGGTGTCCTGTATTGAGGCCTCCGGGTTTACAGGCGTTACCCCGGCCTTGGTCAGGTACAAGATTGCCGGTATGGGAGACGGTCCGGCCGGCGCCGGCGGGCATCCCACCCGGATTATGGTCAAGTTGTCACGGCCGGAGGTGGCAGCCGATTTTCTTCGTCCCCCCGGCAACCGGATTCTGGAAAACCTTCTGGCCTCCGGACGGATATCATCTGCCCAGGCTAAGTGGGCGAAGGGGGGTCCCGTGGCCGACGCCGTCTGTGTGGCCGCGGACGGCGGTGGTCCCACCCAACGGGGAACCACCGCCGTTCTGCTGCCTGCCATAATCCGGCTGCGGGACCGGATGAAAAAGGAATACGGGTACGAAAAAAAGGTGTTTGTGGGGACTGCCGGCGGCATCGGCACCCCGGCAGCGGCTGTGTCGGCCTTTGTCCTGGGAGCGGATTTCGTTCTCACCGGTTCCATCAACCAGTGCACCCCGGAGTCCGGAACCAGCAACAGGGTGAAGGACATGCTCCAGAAGATCAATGTACAGGATACGGCCTATGCCCCGGCTTCACAGGGATTTGAAATGGGGGCGGCGGTACAGGTGTTGTCCAGGGGGACCTTTTTTCCGGCCAGGGCCAATCGCCTTTTTTCCTTGTACCAACACCATGATTCACTGGCGGATATCCCTGAGGACCTGCTGGGAAAAATCTGCGAAAAATATTTTGATCTGAGCCTGGAAAGAGTCTATGATGCGGGCAATTCGTTTGCTTCCGGTGCGGATCCGGGCTTGCCCGGGCAAGCCTTTCCAAAGCGCGGAATGGCTCAATTCTTTAAAGGGTATCTGGACAATGCCTTCTCTTTGGCACTTGCCGGGGAGCAAACCTGTGGGGTGAACTATCAGGTTTATTGCGGCCCTTGCCTGGGAGCATTCAATCAGTGGGCGGCCGGAACAGAACTTGAGAACTGGCAGGCCCGCCATGTGGATGATATGAATATGCGGATAATGGATGCGGCGGCGGATTTGTTGACCCAGCGATTATACTCCCTGGCCAATACGGACCCGGCCAAAAGTTGAAAAAGGAACACACGCTATGACAATTCTCATGTTCCCGGGACAGGGCTCACAAGTGAAAGGCATGGGCAAGTCCCTGTTTGGAAAATTTCCGGAGGTTACGGCCCGGGCGTCGGATATCCTGGGCTATGATATCCGGGAACTTTGCCTGGAAGATCCTGAAAAAAAGCTGGGCCTCACCCAATATACCCAACCCGCCCTCTTTATCGTCAATGCCCTGGCCTGGTACGAGCTCAGGGATGAGGGTGACAAGGCATTCCAGCCTTGCTTTGCATTAGGGCACAGCCTGGGGGAATACAACGCCCTGCTGGCCGCGGAGGTTTTTGATTTTGAGGACGGACTTCGGCTGGTGCAGGAACGGGGCCGTCTCATGGGCGAGGCCGACGGCGGCGGGATGGCAGCGGTTATGGCCGTGTCACCCGAGAAGATCTTGGCGGTGCTGGCCGAAAACCGGATAGGGGATGTGGACCTGGCCAATTTCAACACCCCGGATCAAACCGTTATTGCAGGGCCAAAAGAGGCCATCGCAACGGCGTCAAAGGCCTTAAAGGCTGAAAAGGCCCGGGTGGTGACGCTCCGGGTCAGCGCCCCGTTTCATTCCCGGTATATGGCTGACGCCTCTGCCGCCTTTGCCGGATTTCTTGAGGGGTTCAGATTTGCGCCCCCTGTGTTCCCGGTGATTGCCAATGCAACGGCCCGGCCATACGGACCTCAGGAGACCGCAGATTTGCTGGCACGGCAGATCTCAAGTCCGGTGAAATGGGCGGAGAGCATCCGCTATCTCATGGCTGTGGACGCTGAGCCTGAGTTTAAAGAGGTGAATGCCAGGATACTTACGAAGATGGTCACCCAGATCAAAGAGAAATGCGATCCGCTGCCCGCCGAAGAGATCGCCCCCGCAGCGTCCACAACCACGGTAAAGAAGGGGGCCGGCACTGAACCGGAACCTGCGCAATACAATCGAATGGTGGGAAATCCCGGGTTCTGCCGCCGATACGGCCTCAGCCATCCCTACGTCGCCGGGTCCATGTACCGGGGCATCGCATCAAAGGAGATGGTTGCAGCCATGGCACGGGCCGGCATGATCGCTTATCTGGGTGTCGGCGAACTGCCCATGGACCGCATTGCGTCGGACATCCGCTGGCTGGCAGGGGAACTGGGGCAAGACCTGCCGTGGGGGGCAAACCTGCTGTACAATGCCAGGTCCCCCCAACTAGAAGAGGACACCGTGGATCTGTATGTGAAATACGGTGTCCGGTTCGTGGAGGCCTCCGCCTATCTGCAGATGACCCAGGCCTTAGTGCGGTACAGGCTTTCCGGTCTGAAACGGGACCACCGGGGCAAGGTGGTCTGCACCCGCCATGTGCTGGGCAAATGTTCCAGGCCGGAAATCGCCGAGCAATTCATGAGTCCGGCCCCGGACAGGATCATACAGAAGCTGCTGGACAAAGGTGCCATCACCCCTGAACAGGCGCAAATGGCCGCAGAGGTGCCCATGGCATCGGAAATTTGTGTGGAAGCCGATTCCGGCGGTCATACGGACATGGGCGTGCCCACGGTGCTGCTGCCGGCCATGGGAATGCTCAAGGAAAGGATAACCGCGGGATATGACTATAATGAACCGGTTTACATGGGCTTGGGCGGCGGTATCGGCACCCCGGAGGCGGCCATGGCCGCCTTTGTGATGGGGGCGGATTTTATCCTCACCGGCTCCATCAACCAGTGTACGGTGGAGTCGGGTTGTTCAAAAACCGTGAAAACCATGCTCCAGGACATCAATGTCCAGGATACGGAGTACGCACCCTCCGGTGGCATGTTTGAAACGGGGGCCAAGGTCCAGGTGCTGCGGCGCGGGGTGTTCTTTCCGGCCCGGGCCAAGAAGCTCCATGAGCTGTATACCTATTATGACAGCCTGGCGGACATTCCGGAAAAAACAGCCCGCCAGATCCAGGACCGGTATTTCAAACGAAAGTTTGAGTCTGTGTGGGACGCCCAGAGAGACCGGCTTGAATCAGAGGGCAGGCAGGATATCGTTGCCAATGCCGAAGCCAGTCCCAAGCAGAAGATGGCTCTTGTGTTCCGCTGGTACTTTAGACGGGCTACCGATCTGGCCATGGACGGAGATCCCGGCCATACCGTTGATTATCAGGTGCATACCGGCCCGGCCCTGGGGGCCTTCAACCAATGGGTGCGGGGTACGGATCTGGAATCCTGGCAGAACCGCCATGTGGACCGCATCGCCCTGAAACTGCTGGATGAGACTGAAAACCTGTTGAGGAAGACAATAAAGGGGTTTTTAAGATAAGCTGTTTTCTCATTTCCCGGATGCCAACCGGACGTTGTTGAAAAATGAGTTCGCCGGGTGTGGCATTGTAGGACAATCCGCCTTAAACAGCGGTGTGCCGCCAATTTTAGCTTGCCTTCTAAAGGCTAAGAATGTAAGGATGGGGACGTCCAAATCAAACTGAACAGAACAGAAAATAGCCTAAAAGGAAAATCCATGAGAATTCTGGTGTTCCTGATCGCATTGTCCGTTTTGATAATATGCTCTGCTGTGCAGCCGTTGGCCAAGACAGCGGTGGAGGCACCCAAGAAGGTTCTGGCGATCCAAAGTCAGGTTTTTGCCCCTTATGAACGGTCGTTCAAGGGGTTTAAGACAGGCCTTGAGGCCAGCGATTACACCGGGAATATCGAGGTGGTTCACTTCAACGCAAAAAGCGATCTCAAGTTGATGGAGCAAAAGATCCTTGAAGTCCAAAAATCAAAAGAGTTCGACTTGATTTTTACTTTGGGGACACGGGCGACGCGGATGGCCATGGATAATATTGATGATATTCCGATCATCTTCACCGACCTTGCAGCACCCGAATACTCGGGCATCATAAAAGACTGGAAAAGCTCCGGCACCAATGTCACCGGTGTGGAAACCCCGAAATACCTGAGCAAAGGGGTGGAGATGCTTCATAATCTGATCCAGTTTAAAACCGTGGGTATGATTTACCTTCAGGGCTCTCCCAGCCACGAGGGGGCACTCAGGCAGATGAAGCTGATTTCAAAACATCTGGGAACCAAGTTAATCTATGACGGGTTTCCGCTCAAAAATGCGGCAGGCAAGAATCTGCCCGATGCAGAGCTCCGGGAGCAGATATCGATGAAACTTGATGAACTGCTGCCCCAGGTGGATGTGTTTTTTGTCCAGCCCTCCCGGAGTTTTGTCAATAATTTTGACATATTTTTAAACGGATTCAGGGATCACAAAGTCCTCAGTGCCGGTGATCCGGTGTACATAGAAAAGGGGATCGTCCTCGGGTTGGACCGCAATAAATTTGAGTTCGGGAAACAATGCGCCAGGTATGCGGTGAAAATTTTCAGGGGAACCCCGCCCGCATCCTTACCAATGGATGTGGGGCAGCAGTTTACGATTTCCTTTAACCTTAAGGCCGCTGCTGTGGTGGGATTTACACCGCCGTTGGACCTGCTTGCGGCCGCGGACGCCATTTACCAGGAATATCAGGCCCCCAATCCCCCCAGAATTGATACCCAGGATTAGCCGGCCCATCGCCTGAACTGTTTCGTTCGGCCATGGGCCGTTATTGTTTTTCAGTCTGATGCAGATCTTTGGCAGGATTGTAAACGATCATGGCGGAATAGGTTTTCCGGTTCAAGCAATTAAATGATCCCAAGGAAAGGAAAAATGATGGATGAAAATACGATATATCATGTGGTGATAAACCATGAAGAACAATACTCTATCTGGCCGGATGGCAAGAAGATCCCGGAGGGATGGCGGGCTGTCGGAAAAAGCGGTCTCAAAAAAGAGTGCCTGGCCCATATCAACGAGGTCTGGACGGATATGCGCCCCTTGAGCCTGAGGAAAGCAATGGAAGCAAACAAATCAGATTGACAGATGCGGACAAAAGGTACCCCAATTAAATGAGACGCTTATCACCAAAAAAAATTGCTTTTGTCTATTCAGGCATAGGTCCGCAATACAAATATATGGGCAAAGGACTGACCCGCGAAGACGAATTCCGGAGGATCATTGACACGTGGAACCGGAAAACAAAACGCATTGCCGATCTTCTGGGTCCGCAAGGTTGCGACAAAGGGACGGTTCCGCTGGCAAGCCCTGATTCAATCCTGTCGATTCCGCGCACATTATCGCTGCAAATCGGGCTGTCGGCCCTTCTGGAAAAATGGGGTATTCTGCCGGATGGGGTTATCGGACACAGTGTGGGGGAATTTGCTGCGTCCTGCATCTCAGGCGTCCTGGCACCAGATGATCTTGTCCATGTTGTTGGGGCCCATTGCGGTTTGTTTCTGCAATCGGGATCAGAGGGGGGCATGGCCTATGTGGGGCTACCCCGGGACCAGGTCGCAGACCTGATAGTTCCCTACGGCGATGCGGTGGGGATCGCTGCGGTCAACGGTCCCTCGGCAACGGTGATTTCCGGTGATAAAGCGGTTTTTAAAAAGATCTCACAGGTGCTGGAAGAGCAGGATGCGTTTTTCAGGGTGTTGAACGTGGACATCCCTTTTCACAGCCCAAAGATAGATGCATCACAGATGGCGATAGAATCGGTGTCGCCGATGACACCCGGAATCCCTCTCTATTCTTCG
>MDTD01046859.1_pt1 | contig 26352 bp, 20 predicted proteins | sample 811221 | NCBI WGS metagenome assembly MDTD01 (sample SAMN05326646, study PRJNA326480) | marine metagenome | isolation source: seawater | place: Pacific Ocean: South West | collected 2011 | reverse complement strand
CCAGGGATTCGGGATTTGTGATTCGGGATTAGGGTTTGGAAGTCCGGTTGGCATGGTTTTTTGCCTTTTCCCTAATCCCGAATCCCAAATCCCAAATCCCTCCTGTATCATAGGCTGGATGTTACCCGCCAAGCCCAGCAAAATTCTCGTCGCCATGAGCGGTGGTGTCGACAGTTCCGTCGCGGCCTCCATGCTCAAGCAGGCCGGCCATGAGGTCGTCGGCTGTTTTATGCGCTTAGGTTCAGAAGACAGTGTCGAGGACGGCTACACCTGTGACCCGACCAAGATCCGTGAGGGCAAGCAGGGCTGCTGCTCGGTGAATGATGCTGACGATGCCCGCATGGTTGCTGCGATGTTGGAGATCCCGTTTTACGTCCTGAATTTCCGGTCGGACTTCGGGCGGATCATTGACTACTTCGTGGATGAGTACAACGCGGGGCGCACGCCCAATCCCTGTGTCCGCTGCAATGACTGGTTGAAGTTCGGCAAGCTCATGAGTTATGCCGACACCATCGATGCCGACTTCGTGGCCACCGGACATTATGCCCGTGTGGACAATTCGGCTGACACCCCCAAGCTGCTCAAGGGTTTGGACAATGCCAAGGATCAAAGCTACGTGCTCTTTGGCTCCAAACTCCAGAGACTCAAGAAAATGCTTCTGCCCATTGGTGAGATGGTCAAACCTGATGTCCGTGCTTACGCTGAACAACACAAATTGCCGGTGTTCAATAAGCCTGACAGCCAGGAAATCTGCTTTGTCCCGGACAATGACTATGCACGGCTGGTCAAAGAGAAGTCGCCCGACACCTTCACCGCTGGCAAGATTCTCGACCGTGACGGCAAGCAGGTTGGTAAACATGAAGGCCATCAACACTTCACCATCGGTCAGCGTCGCGGCATTGGTGTTGCCCTGGGCTATCCGATCTACGTCACCCACCGTGACCCCAATGCCAACACCATCACCGTCGGTACCAAGGACGATCTGATGTCCATCGGCCTGACTGCCAACCAAACCAACTGGCTCATCGATCCGCCGACTGAGCCTTTGAAATGTGAAGTCAAAATCCGCTACAACTCCCCAGCGGTCCCCGCGACGGTGACGGCTACAGGCGATGATGCACTGTCGGTCACATTCGACGAACCGGTCGAAGCTGTCACCACCGGACAGGCAGCCGTGTGCTATCTCGGTCAACAATGCATTGGCGGCGGCTGGATCAACGAAGCGTTCCCCGCCTGAGCCTGCTTGCAGTTGATCGCTCCTTGGCGTTCATGCTGGCAATCTTCAAAAGCCGCGACTCCCCCGAGTCGCGGGTGGTTTGACTGCCCTCCAGGATCGCATTGAGTGCACAATAACCATCGCATTGCCCAATAAACAGGCAGCCATGTCCGTGTAACAATTTTGGCCTCAAATTTGCTTAACCATTTTTTATCCGAAACTTGCGACCGATAGCCTGCGATTTTCGGGTATAACAGGAACAGACGAATCCCGCCCAAGTCTTTTTGCCGATGTTTTTTTCTACATCCGTGAGACGGATTCGCAAAACTCAGACAGAAGGAAACCTCATGAGGCATTACGATTGTGCAGTGATCGGGTCCGGCCCGGCCGGTCAACGTGCAGCCATCCAGGCTGCGAAACTCGACAAGTCCGTTTGTGTCATCGAAAAATCCCAATTCGTCGGCGGCGTCATGGTCAACACCGGCACCATCCCCTCCAAGGCGCTCCGCGAAGCTGTCATGCACCTGACCGGTCATCACAAGCAGGGACTCTACGGCAGAAACCACCGCGTCAAACGCGATATCACCATCAACGACCTGGCCTCCATGTCCGCCAACGTCATCCGCAATGAATGGAACGTCATCCAGGATGCCTTTGACCGCAACGATGTCGATCTGATCTGGGGTAAGGCCCGCTTTGAAGGTCCTAACCTCGTGGTCATCGAAAAAGACGGTGAAAATGAAATGATCACCGCGGACACCTTTATCCTCGGTGTTGGCACCCGTCCTGCCAAACCTGAGAGCATTCCCTTCGACAATGAATTTGTCATGTGCTCCGACGGACTGCTCAAACTCGACAGCATCCCCAAGTCCATGATCGTTGTCGGTGGTGGTGTCATCGGCACCGAGTATGCCTGCATCATGGCCACCCTCGGCGTCCGTGTGACCCTCGTTGAAGGTCGCAACCAGGTGCTCGGTTTTCTCGATTCTGAAATTGCCGAGTCCCTGCAATACCACATGCGAAAGACCGGCGTGACCTTGCGACTCAACGAAAAAGTCGACACCATCGCAAAGATCAACTCCGAACGTGACGGCCACACCATGGTCGAAGCGACCCTCGAATCCGGCAAGAAACTCCATGCTGAATGTCTGCTCTACGCAGTCGGTCGCCAGGGCGTCTGCGGTGAACTGGGACTCGACAACGTCGGCGTCTCGTTTGATGATCGTGAACGACTCAAGGTCAACGACAACTATCAAACCAATGTCGAACACATCTACGCGGTTGGCGACGTGATTGGTTTCCCCGCGTTGGCATCGACGTCCATGGAGCAGGGGCGTATCGCGGTGTGTCATGCTTACGGTCAGCCGATCCACTCCATGCCGGACTTGTTCCCCTATGGTGTCTACGCGGTACCCGAGTTATCCATGGTGGGCAAAACCGAACAGCAACTCACCAAGGAAGGCATCCCCTACGAAGCAGGTATCGCGCATTACTCCGAAGTGGCGCGCGGCCAACTCCTTGGTGATGAGATCGGCATGCTCAAGCTGCTCATCCATCAGGACACCCGCAAGATCGTCGGCGTGCACTGCATCGGCACCGGTGCAACCGAACTGGTTCACATCGGCCAGGCTGTCATGGCATTAGGCGGCACCGTCGACTACTTCATCCACAACGTGTTCAACTATCCCACGTTGGCTGAAGCCTACAAGATCGCCGCACTCAACGGTTCAAACAAACTCGCGAACATGTAATTGGGTTTGAACGACCAATCAACACACATCGGCACATTAAAGCCCGGGGACTTTTTGTCCCCGGGACGTTGTGCTTTGAGATGCAACTTAATTGACGATGTTTCAAAGTGACCTGCCCCGCACCGACACCACGCGATCCACATCGACACATAGAATCAATCACACACACACACACACACACACACACACACACACACACACACACACACGCATCACGCCATGTAAACCGTCCCGCGACGTTCGTAGGCCATGTGCTTTTCGACATCGCAGGCAATCGCTGCACTGCCGAAGCGTTCGACAAGCCATAACCCCAGGTCGATCCCACTGGTGACACCGGCAGCCGAGATGATGTCCCCATCATCCACCACACGCGCGTTGACCCGCTTGGCACCGAAGTTCTCCAAGTCACTGTTGGCAGCGGCAAAGGTCACCGCAGGCCGACCTGCCATCAAGCCGCTGCATGCAACCAGCATCGCGCCGGTACACACCGTTGCAAGTATCGTCCCTTGTTCATGGGCTTTTTTGAGCATCGCGGGTAAGACACCCCGTTCGACTTCATGACGCACGCCCACGGCGTTACGATCCGCCCAACCCCCGCCGGGAATCACCAGCAGGTCCGGGCGGATGGCCGTATCCAGTGATTGATCCACCTGAATCTTGATACGATGCCCGCCGGTGATGATGCGTGGCTTACCGATGCAGAAATAATCCAGCGAAAACGAAGCACCTTTGTTGATCCCGTGACTGAGCACCTCAAACGGAGCCAGTGCATCCATCTCATCCATGCCATCGAAAAAGATTACGCCAATATGCATACCGCACCTCGCTTCTGTGATGCATCATATCAAGGTCAAACAGGTTGACACAAAGACTCTGCACACACAACGTACCGCGCGTTTTGATGTCATAGACTTCGCCAATAATAGCTGCATCACGACTTGATGCTGATGCGAAATGCGCACTGAGAATCACAATGCGATTCTGCATTACTGAACATAACCGTCACTGTGTTGGGATGTGTTTTTAAGCAGACTGCTTATCGCAGGTCATCTCACAGACCAGTGTGTTGCAGAGCTTGTTGTGCTTGCAGTTGCAGCATGCATCACCGGTGTATTGTTCACCGCAGGCACATTCGTGTTGCAGTACCAGCTCAACCGCTGCCTCTGCATCAGTGTCGCCAACAGGTTGACGAGCACGTAGACAGAGTTGACGCCAGTTGTTCACTTCGTTTTTTCGACAGTGTTTGATCAGTACATCCTGGCCGTTGGCAGGGCAGTGATATTGATAGACGGGCATGGCGGGGCTCCGGGATATGTAACCAGAGATTGTATTTTAGCACAAAATCATCTCAATATGGCGTTTTATCTTCATCGGCCGGATCGCCATTTGACTTGATTGGATTGCGATTTTTGGAAGTGAAGCAATAACATGCAGATCGGTTTGGTGGCGGACCTGCTGTATAATCCATCGCATGCGAATATTACTGACCAATGATGATGGCATTACCGCGCCGGGGATGCTCGCGCTTTACCAGGCTGCAAGAGAACTGGGTGATGTGCAGGTGGTCGCGCCCGCCGGTGTGTGCTCTGCCAAAAGTCACAGCATTACGCTTTTTGAACACATTGATGTGACCCAGCATGCCAGCGAACACTTCACCGGTTATGCGGTCAAAGGCATGCCCGCCGACTGTGTGAAACTCGGTTGTAATGGTTTACTCGACGGCCCGGTTGATCTGGTGATCAGTGGCATTAATGCCGGGGCCAACATCGGCGTGAACGTGCTCTACTCAGGCACCGTCGCTGCTGCACGTGAAGCTGTCATCCAGGGCATCCCTGCCATCGCGTTGAGTCTGCACATCGGTGATCGTGATCGCATTCGCTGGGATGTCGCAACGGATCACGCAGCAACCGTCCTCAAGCAGGTGATCGCACATGGCCTTGATCCCTCGCATTTACTCAACATCAATCTGCCGATCTTCGACGATGATGATACCGTCACAGGCACGCGCGTGTGCAGTCTGTCGGACTCCGCGATGGCGGATCGTTATGCACAATCACCCGGCGATAACGGCGCGACACGCTACTGCGTCGACTACGGCATGCAATTCCGCCAACACCACGAAGACTCCGACGTGCATCTACTCTTTGATCGACACATCACCATCACCCCATTGCTGGTCTACCAAACCCACAACGAACACTTAGCGCACTGGGCATCACGGTTTTAGACCGCTTGCGGTTTAGCGCGACTGGATCAATAACCGAGATTTTTCTTCTTGTCCATCAGAAATTGCAGATGGTGATCCAGATGCCAGATGTACATTTCCAGTAGTTGCATGAGCGTGACCTTGCCTGACCTGGAATGGATGCCAAAGCGTTCGAATGTCTCAGATGACAATGTCCGCAGCACACGTGCGAACTGGCGTCGGCCGACTTCAAAACTGGTTAGCGCATCACCGACATCCTGTGATGCGATGGCAAGGTGATCCATGTAGGCCGTCTCATCCGCCCAAATCAAAAGCGGGCAGTCCTCAGCAATCACACGTTTCATGCGGTCAATGGCAATGGCGTCGGTGTCGGCCATGTGAATGACCAGTTCGCGGATCGACCATTTGCCCGGCCCGGGTTTGGCGTCCATCACATCATCGGGGAGATTGGCAACGGCATCGCGCAGTGCTTGGCCACCGGCTTCAAATTGATCGATTTTTTCAGTGATTGTTTGCATAACGGAACATGATCTTAAACCATCGCAGCCTTGTCGATGACAGCTTCCTGTTCCTCATCATCAAAGCATGCTGAATCGTGATGGGCGTAGGAGATCAATGCATCACCGGCTTGTTGATGAAGCAGCAGCGCAATTAACGCGGTCCACCCTGTTTGATGTGACGCGCCTAGCCCCTTACCAGTGTCTGCATGGAAATACTCGTGGAAAAAGACACTGTTTTTCAGGGTCGGATTGCTCAGCAGTTTTTTCAGACCCAGATTGCTCGGTCGGTGACCCTCAGCATTGGGCGTGAATAAGCCTGTCAAACGCTCCCCGATTTTGTCCGCGATTTGCTTGATGGTCAGCTTGTTGCCGGATCCGGTGGGGTACTCCATTTTAAAATCGTCACCGTAGAAGTGATGATACTTGTACAGCGCTTCGATGAACAGGTAGTTGATCGGCATCCACACCGGGCCCCGCCAATTGCTGTTGCCACCGAACATGCTCGTCGTCGATTCACCCGGTTCGTAGTCAATGCAGAACGTCATGTCTTCGTACTTGAAAACGTAGGGCTTGTCCTTGTGATGAATCGACAGCGACCGGATACCAAACGGCGAAAGGAACTCGGATTCATCGAGCATGATCTGGAGCATACGTTCGAGTCGCTTACGCGATGGGATGGCAAGTAAACGATGGGCTTCGCCTTGCTTGTCCTTGTCGGTGTGCAGATAGCTGACATACTTGGCAAGATCTTTACGGTAGGTCAAAAACCAATGCAAACGCTTTTTGAACATTGGCAGCTTGTCAATGGCCTTCTGCTCAATCACCAACACCGCGGCTAACGGCAACAAACCCACAATCGACCGCACCGGGATCGGGATGTCCTTGCCCTTGGCATGAAGTTGATCGCGATACAGCCCCAACTCATCATCCCAGAGTCCGCCTTTGCCTTTCTCACCTTCACGGTTGATGGCATCGCAGACGTGAACGAAATGCTCGAAGACCTTGGTTGCCATGTCTTCATACACCGGATCATGCAACGCAAGCTCCATCGACATCCAAAGCATGTTCGCACAGAAAAAACTCATCCATGCGGTCGCATCGGCCTGTTCGAGTTCACCGTCAACCGGCAGGTACGAACGATCAAACACCCCGATGTTATCCAGGCCCAGGAATCCGCCGGAGAAAATGTTCTTGCCATGATGGTCCTTGCGGTTGACCCACCATGTGAAGTTCAACAGTAGCTTCTGGAAACAACGTGCAAGGAAATCGTAGTCCGCCTTGCCGGTGCGCTGAGCATCCATCTCATAGACACGTCGACACGCCCAGGCATGCACCGGCGGATTGACATCACTGAGATCCATCTCATAGGCAGGCAGGTGTCCGTTGGGATGCATGTACCATTCACGCAGGAACAGCAAACACTGCTTCTTGGCAAAGTCGGTATCAACCTGCGCCATCGGCAGCATGTGAAACGCAAGGTCCCACGACGCATACCACGGGAACTCCCACTTGTCGGGCATCGAAATCACATCACGGTTAAACAAATGTTTCCATTGATGGTTCCGACCCCACTGCCGACCTTCGGGAGGTTCGACGATGGAGGGATCGCCCTTAAGCCAATCCTCGATGATGTAGTGATAAAACTGCTTGCCAAAGAGTAAACCCGCATAGGCCTGCATCGCAATGCTGCGGTGTTCCTCGGGCATGTTTTTGGGCAGAATCGTATCGTAATACTCACCGACTTCGGCGCGGCGTTGATCCATGATGTGTGTGAATTCATCACCCAGGACATCGTGGACGACTTTGTTGGAACGCTGCAGTCTCAGACGGAGTTTGATCGATTCGCCACTGTCTGCTTCCAGTTCGTAAATCGCTGCAGCTTTCGTGCCGGTCTTCTGCGGGTTGACGACGTTGCGTTTGCCATCAATGACGAATTTGTGAAACGCATCTTTGACATAGCGTGTTGAATTACGTTGGCCAAACAGGCGGCGCATGTTGGTGTGATTATCCGTAAAGACGGTCACCGGGCGCTTGTCATCAGGCGTGTTGGGGAAGCTTAACTCAAACCGACCAAGTGTCTGGTGTTCCGCAACGAAGCGCGACTTTTGTTCGTAGAGATGCGGCTTGAGCGTGCAGCCTTCATGCGAACAATCCCAACTCCATGTGTTGCGAAACCACAGCGTGGGCATCAGCGTGAGTTTGGCTTTCTTGGGACCCTTATTGGTGACGGTGATTTCGATGAGCACGTCGTTGGCAGATTTCTTGCCATACTCCGCGGTGATTTCCCAGTAGCGGTCATCATCAAAAATCCCGGTGTCCGCCAACTCATACTCCGGCTCGTTTTTTCCTGCTTCCTGCGCGGCTTTGACCAGATAACTGTAGGGGTATTCGTCCTGCGGGTAGAGATACGTCGACTTGCAGTAAGCATACGTTGGCAGGGCAACGTCATAGGTGTAATACTCCTTGACGTCTTCGCCGTGATTGCCTTCCGGACCGTTGGTGCCGAAGTAGCGTTCCTTGAGGATCGGGTCTTTGCCGTTCCACATGGTTAGCGCAAAACACAGTCGACATTCGCGGTCGGTAAAACCAAGGATGCCGTCTTCGCCCCAGCGGTAGGCCCTGCTGCGGGATTGATCGTGTGTGAAATGGTCCCAGAAATTACCGTCCGCCGAGTAGTCTTCGCGGACCGTTCCCCATTGTCTTTCTGCGAGATAGGGTCCCCAGCGTTTCCAGTTTTCGATGCGGTCTTGCGACTCTTTAAGGCGGGTTGCTTCTTTTGTTGTCATGAGGTGTGCCTGTCTATTGGCTTCAACGCTGAAAAAATGCGTTGGCGTTTCTGGTGATAGTGTAATGCAAGACGCGTGCCAGTGAATGCAGAATAAAAAAACGAGTTTCAGGAATAACCCTCACCGTTGGCGTGCTATTCCAATATGACACAACTTCTCCAACATCCTGAGATCAACGTTGAGGATCCGTCACGTTTCACAAAGGACGATGTTCATCAACTGGACTGCCTGGATGTCTGGGGTGGCAGTCGCCGCGTCAATCGTCAGGCCTATGTCACCGGCATGAATGTCTGGGTCTCCAGTGAACCGGCATCGTCGGATCGTGGTGGTGATCTGTACCTGATCTCGATGTGTGGCGGCGCGAAAATCTCGCGCTTTCTGCTTGCCGATGTTGCTGGCCATGATGCAGCAGCAGCCGATGTCGCTGACGATTTTCACAAGCTTCTGCGCAAACATATCAACAAGCAGGATCAAACCAAACTGGCAGTCGCGCTGAATCGTGACTTTGAAAAGCAAAGCACCGTCGGTCGCTTTGTCACAGCCTTGCTGGCCACCTTCATCCCGCAGACCGGGCATCTTGTCATCTGCAATGCCGGTCACCCAAGACCGTTGTGGTATCAGGCAGACAAGAAAATGTGGACGTATCTTGATGCGGTGCATGCGCACACGGATGACGTCCCTCGGAACCTGCCGATCGGCGTGATTCCCGAGACGGACTACGTGCAATTTGCCACCGAGTTCTTGCCCGGTGATTTGCTGCTGACCTACACCGATGGTGTCACCGAAGCTATGCCTGATGGCGGACGCATGCTCGGTGAAGCCGGACTGCTGGAGATGGTTTCCACGCTGGATGTGCGTGATCCTCATGGCATGATTGATCAACTCACCCGCCGACTGCACGCCTTCACCGGCGGGAAGATGCGCCACGACGATGTCACCATGATGCTCATGTCTCCCGACGGCGCCCAACCCCAACGCCAACCGCTTGCCAAGCAATTCAAAGTCCTTGGCAAGATGATGGGCGTGGTGCGATAATGTGAAAATGCTTTGATCAAAAAATGTAGCAAAAAGACTTGATCTTGCAGGTGGTGCGGGTTAACATGCAACCAATAAGTTGCATATTTACCTCATGGAGAATGATTCAATGACCGCAAGTTCAACTGACCGCATTGACAAGGAAATTTACCTCAACGCATCGATCGATCGTGTCTGGGAGGCGCTGACGGATTACAAGCAATTCAGCCAATGGTTTGGTGTCACGCTTGAATCGTCGTTTGAGCCAGGACAGGTGAGTAAAGGCATCCTCACGCATGCCTGTAGCGATCACGCCAACGGTCTTGAGATTGCCTTTGCCGTTCAAAAAATCCAACCTAAACATTATTTTTCTTACCAGTGGCATCCCTATGCGGTGGATTTAAGTGTGGACTACGACAAGGAAGCAATGACACTCGTCGAATTCAAACTTGAAGCGGAGGGTGATGGCACGTTGCTGAAGGTCACTGAGTCCGGCTTTGATCAGTTGCCTGCACATCGGCGCGATGAAGCGCTCCGCATGAACACTGGCGGGTGGGAGCATCAATTGGGTAACATATGCGATTATGTCAGCAAGAACGCATGAAAGACTGATCCGCAGACTTGGCCAGCATGCGGCGCTGTTTGCGGCGCTGGGTGATCAAACCCGTTTGATGATCTTGGTCAAACTCGCAGATGGTGTGCCACAATCCATCACGCGTTTGTCCGAAGGTTCGGATCTCACGCGCCAGGCCATCACCAAGCATCTGACCGTACTTGAGGATGCCGGCTTGGTTACCGGCTCCCGACAGGGGCGAGAGAACCTGTTTCAAATCGAATCCGACACCTTGGCAACGGCGCATGATGCACTCGATGCGATCTCCAAGCAGTGGGATGCAACACTGGATCGACTCAAGAAACATGTCGAAGGTGCGTGATTCACATTGGTGAGTTCACTGTTCTAATGACTGACGATACAGCGTTGGACTGATCCCGCAGACGGTTTTGAATTGTCTTGAAAAACAGAACACATCGTTATATCCGAGTTGTTGAGCGAGTTGTTCGATGCTGATGTCGGTCTCCAGCAGGTGATGTTGGGCTTGGCTGATGCGGTGTTCGATGCGGTATTGCTGCGGACTTTTACCGAAGTGCTTTGTGAAATGTTTGCGGAAGGTTTCGTAGGTCATGCCGATCTGCTGAGCAATTTTGGGTAGGGCGATGGTCTGCTGATTCACATCCGAGAGTAAATGTGCTGCGTGTTGAAGTTGGTCGGTGGTCTGATGTTCAGGACTTTGCGCAGCCGTGTTCTGGAAACGGTTAAGCAGCAAGGTTGTCTGCGATGCAAGCTCTCCCGGTGAGTTTGGCTGATGCATGTTCTCGACAAATTGCAGACAGGCTTTGAGCAAGGGCGTACTCACCGGTACATGACTGAAAAACCGTTTGGGCCAAAGTAAGCCAAGATCACACATGGATTGATGCAGCGTCGGGGAGAGCGTGATGAAAAACTCAAGCCACTGGTTGTCGGTGTGACGCTCTAGTGTGTGGGGTAGTTGCGGATGACGATCGAGTTTATCACCTGCAGCAAGATCACTTGCATGTCCTTGATGATCAATGACGCGACCTTGCCCGCGAACCAGATAGAGCATGTGATACGCTTCGAGCTTGCGGAACGTCCGCGTTGCAGGGTGATCTTTCGGACTGATCCAACCTGCACGTAATTGGCCACCGGGGAGAATGACGGTGGCTGTTTTTTGCTTCAAAGCTTGGTTGATCAGGTTTTGCATACGCGTAGCCATGAACCAATTTTAACAAATGTTAATCCCAATGCTGCCATGGTCTGGTTGGTTTGGAGGATTAAAATAAATAGCTTTGTCACGCATAGGAGCTGTTTAACATGTCAAAAACCAACCTTCTGATCTTCATGACCGACCAGCAGCGTGCTTCTTCGGTCTTTGGTCCCAATAAAGCCTTTACACCCAATCTTGATAAATTCCGTAAGGAGAGTCTGAGTTTTACGCAGGTGCATTGTCCGTCGCCGCATTGCTGCCCGTCACGTGCGACTTTCTTCACCGGTCAGTATCCGACGCGTCATGGCATCTGGAACAATGTCCAGGTGGGTAATGCGCTGAGTCGTGATCTCACGCCGGGGACACGTCTGTGGAGTGAGGATTTGGCGGAGGCCGGATACGACCTGCATTACTTTGGTAAATGGCATGTCAGTGCGGATCATGGCCCCCGTGATTACGGTTGGACGGAACACACCATCACTGCTAACGCGGCTGACCCAGGTCGTGAGAAGACATACGAATGGGAGCGATACCGACGCAATGATCTGTGCACGGAACGCAACGAGGCAACGCGTGCAGATGGTGAGATTCAACGACCGGGATATAACCAGTATTTCAACTATGGGATTGATCAAGACAAATACAACGACAAGAAGCATGTTGATGGCGCGGTGAAATTAATCGGTGAACTCAAGGGAACCGACAAGCCCTGGGGGATGTATGTCGGCCCGTTGGGACCGCATGACCCGTACTTTGCCCCGCAGCGTTTTGTGGACATGTATGCTCTGGATGACATCGTGTTGCCCGAAAGCTTTACGGACACAATGGAGGATAAACCCGCGTTGTATCGTCGGACGCGAAGCATGTTTGATCAGATGACCGAACGCGAACACAAGGAATCGATCCGACATTACCTGGCGTTCTGCTCATGGGAAGATGAACTCTTTGGTATGTTGCTTGATGAACTGGAAGCCAGTGGTCAGGCGGATAACACGGCGGTACTTTACTGCTCGGATCACGGAGATTACACGGCGGAGCATGGGTTATGGTGCAAGGGTCTTCCCTGCTTTAAGTCGGCCTACCACGTGCCTGCGGTGTTGCGTTGGCCGGGCCAGTTACCCGCTCAAGTGCAAGGCAGTGACGTGGACGCCTTCGTGAGTCTGGCGGACTTTCATCCCACGTTTATGCAGATGGCAGGACTCCAAGCGCCTTCGGATATCTATGGGCAGAGTTTGATGCCGTTTCTCAAAGGTGAATTACCCCGTGATTGGCGCGATGCCATGTTCACTCAATCCAATGGCAATGAACTCTACGGGATTCAACGCAGCGTGATGACCGACAAATGGCATCTGGTCTATAACGGCTTTGACTTCGACGAGCTGTATGACATGCAAAACGATCCGAATCAGATCACCAACCTGGCCACCGACCCGCAGTACGAACCAGTTAAACGTGAACTCTACGAACGCCTTTGGCAATTTGCCTACGAGCAGCAGGATGTCTGTATCAACCCCTACATCATGGTGGGACTTGCAGCCTACGGGCCGGGGGTCGCAACAGGATTCAAGCAGGCGTTTGGGAAGTGATGACAAGCTGCATGATTGCATTGTCATCGCAACAAAGCTATGACTCTCCTGAGTCGCGGGTTGTCTTGGCGCATTCTCACGATTGCACACACACACACACACACAACATCAAGGCAACCCGTGCCCCGGGAGGGACACGGCTTTTTTATCGTGAAGTTCGATGATGGATGATGGGTTGTGATGTGGACATTTGCGTTGCTTGAACTGCTCGATTTTCTGAGTTGACATTTAAAAACACGCTGCGGACGGTGAGGTTCACAGCGTGTTTTTTGTTGTTGGTTTAATCTGGGATGTTAACTGTGTGATCAGGCATGGGTGCCGATGCGTTTGGCGACTTCGTGCCAGTTGATGACGTCCCAGAAGGCTTTGACGTAGTCGCCGCGTTTATTTTGATATTTGAGATAGTAGGCGTGTTCCCAGACATCACAGACGAGAATGGGCATCAGGCCCCAGGTCGAGAGTTTCTGCTGGTTTTCACCTTGGATAATGAGCAGGCGTTTGGAGAGCATATCCATGCCACAGATACCCCATCCGGATCCTTCCACGCCGGAGGCCGCTGCGATGAACTGGTTTTTGAAGTTGGTAACTGAGCCAAAGTCTCGGTTGATCATCTCCAGGAGTTTGCCTGAGGGGACGCCGCCTTTGCCGACGGGCGCCATGTTGTGCCAGAAGAGCGTGTGGAGGGTGTGACCACCACCATTAAACGAGACCGCACGACTCAGGGATTTGATGTCCGAGTAATCACCATCGGCACGGGCTTTTTCCAATGCATCGATGGCAGCGTTGAGTTTGCGGACATAGCCTGCGTGATGCTTGTCATGGTGAATCTGCATGGTCTGCGCATCAATGGCCGGTTCCAATGCGTTGTAGTCGTAGGGCAGGGGTGGGAGGACGTACTTACCCGCTTTGGCGTCATAGCCGATGGCCAGCGGATCGTAACCGTGTTGCATCTGGCCCATTGCTGTTGGGGCGGCAGTGGACATCAAGCCCATGGCTGCCAATCCGGTAGCACCCATCATTTCGCGACGATTCATGAGGTTTTCTCCTGTAAAGCTGAGGTGTATCAATTCTGCGCAACACAGAAAGTTGGGAGACTATTCCATGTTGTGGAAAAGTTATACCCGCAAGACAGGATTTCGCTGCATGTTCTGGATATCGCTTTGGATAGGGGAGGGAATCCGAAAAGGCTTACTTGCGTTTCCACTCGACGATGTATTGGGCAGCATAGTTCGCGTGGTATTGCAGTTCTTTTTGTGTGATGGCATGACCATCAATGAAGAGGATGTTGGCAGCATTGTTGTTGCCATGTCGATTGGACATGCTGGTGATGGTGCCCGGGGCGGTACGCGAGGGGGTGTACCAGATGGGATGATATCCGTTCCAGAAGGGATAGCCCCAGTAACGTCGATCGTAGAGCATGAAGGTTTTGGACGGCTTTTGAAATTCATGCGTCATCGGCCACTTGGTTCCTTTAAGCCGGGCGTAACTCCAATTGACGCTGGGCTCACGTCGCGGGCAATACCATGACTCCCTGGGGGCGTCCCAATACTTGGGCATCACGGTACTCACGGCATATCGCCATTCCGGGTATCCTGGTCCCTTGCCAAATCCAAAAGGCAGGGTGTCATCAAAATCGTTGGCATAGACGAAACACGCTGCGCCCAGTTGCCGAATCTTGCTCAGACATTTGGCATCCTGGGCCGTATTTCGGGCCGACTGCAAGGCCGGAAGCAGGATTGCAATGAGCAGGGCGATAATGCTGATGACCACCAGAAGCTCGATGAGTGTAAAGCCTGCGATTGAGTTGGGGGTGTTTGATTGATGACGCATCCGTTGTTCCAAGCATGCTTGCGTTGACGTGTTTACCTGTTTGTTATCATGGCAAGGCTATCGCTTCCAATAGAGAATGTACATGTTGCCGTAGTCGGACATCCAATCCAATTCGGGTTGACGGATGGCATGCCCATCGAGAAAGATCATGTTTGCCGAGTTGGTTTCACCATGGCGATTGTCCAGGCTCGTCAGGCTCGGGGATGGGTAAGACAACGTGTACCAGAACGGCCGATTACTCACCCAATGCGGGTAACCAAAATAACGACGGTCGTAGTATGCCAGCGTTTTGACCGGTTCCAATGCATCACGCATGGTCATCCAATGCTTGTTGGTGCGAACACGTGCATAACTGGATTGCTTGGTGGACATATTCAGATGCGTTGGGCACAACCAGACGCTGGTATTGTCCTTCTTGGTGGAAAGGTAGGAAGGCAGCAGTTTCACAAAGCTGGTGCTCCATTGCGTCGAACCACTGGGGTAATACCCAAAGCCCCATGGCATGGTGTCTCGAAAGTCGTGGGTGTACACCATGGTGGCTGTGAACAACTGACGTTCGTTACTCAGACATTTGGATGCCCGACCCGCTTCACGAGCGGTCTTGAGTGCGGGTAAAAGGATGGCGATGAGCAGGGCAATAATACTGATGACCACCAGCAGTTCAATGAGCGTAAATCCGGAAGGGCGATTTGTTGCAGGCGATACCTGATACAGGTGATTGGTCGTAAGGTTTGGGTGGGTAGGCATAGATCATTTCCCAGAAACGGTCTGATCAACACATCCTCAGAACACAGGTTCATCATATCATTCAGTTTATACAATTTATAACTATCTTTTACGTAACAATAGCTGTAAAAAGTAAGAAGTCAAGTGTTTTTTATGGTTGGATCAAAATCATGTAGCTTCTGAGATATCAGGTGTGTTGGGGCTTGACTTGGTCTAACCTGTCCTCTAGCTTTTACGTAACACAGATCAATAATCCCGGTTCCCAATCGGGGCTGATGACGGGTGAGTTGGACATGGCCACACGGACACGCAAAATCACGCAACGCGAATTGGCGAATCGACTTGGTTTAAGTCAGATGACCGTCTCCTATGCGCTGCGCGGTTCGGAGATGGTTTCCAGGCAGACCCGCGAACATGTCCAGAAGGAAGCTGCCCGTTTGGGATACCGTCCCAACAGTTCCGCCCAGGCGATGCGTAACGGGAGGTTTGGCTGTGTTGCCATCGTGGACTCCACGGAGGTCGATCGTTCCAGTTACTTTGGGGGTGACCTCATCGGCGGTGTGCATGATGCGCTGCTTTCACGTGATACGCATCTGACCATTGCCCGATTGCCCGATGCCGAACTGACCGACGAAAACTTCATGCCCAAGATTCTCCGCCAACTTATGGTCGATGGCATGCTCATCAACTATTTTGCTCAGATCCCCAACCGTCTTGTCGAGTTGGTCGAAGAATACAACCTGCCAGCCATTTGGCTTAACTCCAAGCAGGCGCGTGATTGCATCTATCCTGATGACCATCAGGCTGGACGTCATGCTGTTCAGCACCTCATGGAACTGGGGCATCGCAAGATCGGTTACCTGGATCACATGAGTGATCGACCTGAGCATTTTGATCCGACCACCCATGTCCATTACAGCGTGCTGGATCGGTTTAATGGTTATTGTGATGCAATGCGTGATGCAGCCTTACCCGTCCGCGATTTTCTGGGGTCGCATATGCGGATGTGGGATGATCCATTGGCTGTGGTTACGCGATGGATCAGGCAGCCTGATCGTCCCACCGCTTTGATCTGTCACGATAGACGCGTGGTCACCCAGATCATCCATGCAGCCCTGACTCACGGTTTATCGGTGCCCGGCGATTTGTCGGTGATCACATTTGAGGACATCAACAAATGCGAGATGGGCATGACCATGACCACCATGCGTCAATGCTGGGAAGACTTCGGCCGCACGGCTGCAGGCGTGCTCATGGATAAGATCAAAGCCAACAACCAGTCCATGCCCGCGATGTCATTGCCTTACAAGTTGGAACTGGGGCAGACGACCGCGGTGTGTCCTGGTTAACGACAACACATTGCCAAAACCATCATTTCAGGTTTTTCGCTTCTCTAACCCATTGATCAATCCGCTGAGCATGCGCGCGATCTCTTCGAGTTGAGATCGCAACTGTTCAACGGACTGTTCTTGGATCAGACCTCGACGTTTGGCAATTTCCAGAAGTGGGACACACTCCTGTGCTGATCCACGAGCGATGATGAAAAAATTCCGTCGGTCTGCCTTGGTAAATCGCCCGTTACCCTCAGCGAGATTGGTTGCAATGGACAGTGACGCCCGATTAAGTTGATCGGTCAGAAAGTAGTAGCCACGTGGGAAGCTTTCAGTCAATGCTGCAATCTGATCTGCAAAGTCCACAGCTTTTTGTTAGACCTTCAAATTTTCGAACATGAATGCCATCGTTCATCCCCCGTATTCAACCAATCAAATCAATGGCAAGAATTGTTTTGAACAGTAGATCAGTAGAACAGGAGACCGCAGGTGCGTCAATGGTGGCTGATGCCCTACTGCTTCGATCTCTTCTGTCTTTTCTACTGCTCTCCTGATCTGATTTCACCTGCTCTATTGAATCAAAAAAAGCCGTGCAAATAATGCACGGCTTTTTTTGATTCAATCGCCGCTCCCTTTCCGAGTTTGAACGCATACCTCTTGAGTTTCTGTACTGGTTCTTGGACTCCACATTACAACACGGTGCAATTGAGGAACTTATGGAGGATTGGAAGAGCGGGGCGTTTTTCATTGGATCAGAGGGTGACGACGAATAACGGTTGTTGGGTACGATTTGATGCTGATTGGAGGCGTTTGTTTGGATTGATTTTACACAGCCCGGTGCCCAAAGAACACTCATTTGCACTTTGAAAACCACATGACAGATGCCATTGCTGATGAGGTCTGTCACTGGGACAGGATCATTTCATGCAGGGACAATTGTGGATAAGTCCCTGCAAAGTCCCCGCGCGATGTCCCGGCATGGTCCTTGTGAAATATACTCGATTCAAAGAATGTTGTTGGTAGTATTGGAATGCATCAAAATCCGTATGTTTATGCGATAATCAGAGGATTGACCAACCCACATCGCTACCTATTGGCCAGATCGTGATAAACGTCGTTGATCAACAGCGGGTCCTGTTACTCCACTCTGACGTGACGCCCGATGTAAGGTCAGTTATTCGTCTTGGAATAGCTGCGCGTCTCAGATAAACTAATTGCGTCTTGCCGGGGGTGTTCTCCTGCAAAATGATCGTGCACCCGTCTGTGTATCACGATGAATCGATGCTTTACCGGATTAGCTAAATCAACTGTTAGCGGCACGTAGGTCGCGATGTTGCAAGTTGGTGCGTGAGATACCAAGTGACAGAACGTGGTCTGTGCAAACAGTAGCAACTTAAACGAGGAGTCGTACGGCAGTGAAGGTTTCGACCAACAACCATCAAGCCGACCATTGGAAAATGCGTGGTGGTCCAGCAGGGCTTCACCTATTCAACCGTACCACCGGTCTGAATGTCCTCCTCGACGAAGTGGCCGTGCCACTCTCGCTTCACGCTCGAGCACCTCGGCAGGTTTCCATCGCTCTCACCAACCGCTGCGATCTTGCGTGTGCTCACTGCTATGCACCGAAGTCCCGAGCCGAACTTCGGTTTGATGACATCACACGATGGTTGGCCGAACTTGATTCGAATGGCACCTTCGGAGTTGGCTTTGGTGGTGGCGAGCCGACGCTTTACCCGGAGTTTGTGAAGCTCTGTCAGGATATAGCACACGAGACCCAGCTTTCCGTGTCGTTTACAACTCACGGCCACCACATCGATGATGTTCTTGCGGATAGCCTCCACGGCAGCGTCAACTTTGTCCGTGTAAGCATGGATGGTGTCGGTGCAACATATGAGTCTATCCGGCACCGCCCCTTCTATGAGTTGCTCGCTCGGTTTCAGCACGTGCGCTCCATCTCCAGCTTCGGTATCAACGTAGTGATCAACGAGCTTACATTGCCTAATCTAGATGACGTCGCCATCGTCGCTTCGGATGTTGGGGCCTGCGAGCTATTGTTACTACCACAGGTTCCGATACGCGGGGTTCCAGCGATTTCCCAGGATACTTTGCAAGGCCTACGCCGTTGGGTCGACTCCTACAGGGGCTCCTTGAAGCTCTGCATTAATGAGATGAGTGCCGAAGGCTTTCCGACGTGCGATCCATTGGGCCAGGAATGTGGCCTGCTTGCGTATGCCCACATTGACGCGATGGGCATTCTCAAACCGACTTCCTATTCGGATACCGGGGTGGAACTCGGCGATCGTGGAGTACTGCAGACACTCGAACAACTTACTCATGACCTTACGGAGAATGACACATGAAGATTTGGTACCAGCACGGTTCCGAGCACTCCGCGAATATTGTGATGATCGGACAATTTGTAGACGACACCAGCGCAACGAAGGCCAAAGAGATTATCGACATCCTGACCAAACAGGTTCTCGAAGAATCTGACGGCATTCAGCCCACCGGGCTATCAGCAGGGCGGTACAGTAATGAGATGCTCGACCTACTTGGTAAATTGAACATCATGTCTCTCGGCCCGCAGGAGTTGGAGCAGTTTACCTACGACGTGAAAGTGGAGGAAAAGGGAAGTAAGATCGTTGTTACCACCGATGAGATAGAAATCTCTGCTTTCCTAAAAGTACTGTTAGATCAAGGAGCGTGCATCGAAGTCTTCTCCGCGCACGACCATCCCGATCGCGAGCACGCAAGATAACACCAATAAGAATGGAGTTGCAATGCCATCGCTGAATTGGGACATCTTCACCAACCTGCCAGGAAGCGCGGAAAAGAACTTTGAGTTGCTCTGCCGGGGAATCGTACGCCAGAACTTTGGCAGCTACGGTACCTTTCGCGCTCTCGCGAACCAACCGGGCGTCGAGTTCCACCTTAAACTCGACAGTCGCAGCGATACACTCGGCAATCCGGGACGTTGGTGGGGCTGGCAGTGCAAGTGGTACGACCTCGCAGAAAACCGCAAGTTGGGGCTGACTAGGCGAAAAAAAATTGAGGATGGACTCCGAAAGACGGAACAGTACTTACCTGACCTTACGGATTGGGTTCTCTGGACGCGCCGAACGCTAACCAAGGACGACCAAGACTGGTTCAACGGCCTTTCTTCGAAAATGACACTTCATATGTGGACAGGCGACGAGGTCGACAGCCTTCTCGCGGGGCAAGCCGTCGTCCTTCGCGGCACATACTTCGGTGAATTAGTACTCACACCCAACATCCTGCATGAGTGTCATAAACAAGCGGTCGCTCCGATTAAAGCACGATGGCAGCCCGACGTGCATCATGTTTGTGAAGCCGAGAGTGACTTGCGTTGTATGCTCGGAGAAGTAGAAGTACGGAAAAATCTTAGCGATCTGGCAATAGAACTCCGTATGAGTGCCAGTGCGATCAATTCTTCGCCAACTGTGCCAGTTTCACTTGAACCACTAGTGACAGGTGTCGTCGCCACGACCCTGCAACTGGCTGACACCCTCGACAGGATTGTGGCAAGCATTGGCGTCGGTGACTTAGACCTTCTTCGCGACGAGTTTGCCGTTGTTTTACGATCGTTGCATTCTGATGTAGTGACAGCTCCTAGGAAACTTAGGGCAAGGAGGCAGCGTGCTGGACTTTATGCAACAAATGCGGTAGCGGGTTGTCACGATGCGATACGGTTGATTGGCGAAGTCGAGGCTGGATTTTCTTCGCGCATGGTCACAGTCCTTGCGCCTGCAGGATGCGGAAAGACGCATCTTGCAGCGCAACTCACGGCAGGAACAACTGAGCGCCCCAACGGGGTGCTTTTACACGGAAGGGACTTACACGCGAGTCACACCCTCGACGACCTAGCCCGTCGTGTGTTGATCGCGGCGCAGCCTGTGGCAAGCATGGAGGCACTCCTCGCGGCAGTCGATGCTGCTGGTCAGCGTGCTCAGAAACGGCTTCCTATTATCATCGATGGCTTGAATGAGTCAGAAGATCCCAGGACGTGGAAGTCGTTACTCGCCACGATAGAGACTACCCTCGCAAAGTACCCATACGTGCTTCTGGTCTGCACACTTCGCCCTGAATTTGTGGATGAAGCGCTCCCTAAGGATACGCACTGCCTAGAGATCAACGACTATGGTGAGGAGGCTATCGAAGCAGTTCGCAAGCATTTCGACTACTGGAAGATTGACGCCACCGACGTACCTTTACCCGGTTTTCTAAGGCATCCTCTTACGCTACGTCTCTTTTGCGAAGTAACGAACCCGAGCCGGCAGCAGGTCGTCGGCATTGGGGCTACGCCAGGATCGTTGAGCGAGCTTTTTGATCGCTTCTTGAAACAGGTGGGAGAACGGGTCGTCGAGCTGGCTCCTCGCACGCAAAGGTTCTACGCGCAGGACGTAAACAACGCTATTACAGCCATTGCAAACAAACTGTGGGAGTCGAAAGCCAATCATATAGAGCTCAGTGAACTTCGAAATATGCTCGCAGATACGCACCGTCCTTGGGACCAGAGTCTTGTGCGCGCCTTGGAGCATGAAGGCGTGTTGCTCCGCATGCCTTCGAACGGTACTCACACCTATGTGCCCGTATACGACCTGCTTGGTGGGCACATCATAGCCAACGCGCTGTTGGCAAAGCATGGTCAAAGTAGCTTTGAGGTATGGATCAAGGATTCTTCCACGACAACATTGCTTGCAGGCAGCAGTGACGTTCGGCATCCGCTTGCCGATGATATTCTCCACTCGTTGGTAGGGCAGGTCCCACGTCGCTCCTACGCGAAGCAGGTCTGGCAACTGGTGGACGAGCCACTGCGTGATCGTGCGCTGCGAATGTCGGCGTACCACGATCCAGCTTATCTTGATGTGGCGACGGTCGACGCGCTGTTAGATCTTGTTCGGGCTGGAGACTCAGAGATGCTATTCCGCTTTTGGCAGATACGTGGTACTCAGGGCCATCCACTGAACGCTGAGGGCTTGGATCGGGCACTACGCGAGATGACGGTTTCGGAACGCGACCTTAGGTGGACGGAATGGATTCGCAGGAACAAAGACGACTTGTTTTCGCGCCGTCGAAGTGTGCTCAGTGATCTTGAACACCTTGAGCAGCGATGGAAAGACGAGAGTGTTCGCGGGGGTGATGGTGAACAACTACGCGCTCGTTGGGTCATGTGGACACTCACGAGCACAGTTCGCCGGCTTCGCGATCAAGCAACGCACACTCTCTACTGGTTCGGACGCGCCGATCACGAAGGTCTCTTCACGCTGACCATCGATTCACTACAGGTGAACGATGCCTATGTGAGTGAGCGGATGCTCGCGGCCGCCTACGGCGTGGTGATGAGCCATCAGCAAGTAGATGCTGGATTCGCAGATTCTCTGGAGCAGTTTCTCGAACAACTCTCGTCTGCGCTCATAGGGCATTCGGCGACAGCGCCGACGCACCATTACCTTTCGAGGCTCTATGTTCGCGGTATTGTCAGCTTCGCCGCGAAATTCTACCCGACCTTACTGCCCACTTCGCTGAGAGGGACATGGATGTTCGCAGCACCTCAGCCCGTGCAGCCCCTCGCCAACGGTGATGCAGACGCCGATGAGGCGGGGCGAACGCTGCATATGGACTTCGCGAACTACACGTTGGGAAGTCTATTCGACGATCGCAGTAACTACGACATGGTCCATGGAGGATATCAGGCAGCCATGGCTCATGTTCGCGGCGTTGTATGGGCGCTTGGATGGCGAGCATCGACATTCGATTTGCTGGATAGAAGTATCGCAGACAGTGGTTTTCGAGGAGGGCGTGGAGATCGGCCACTCGCAGAACGTTATGGGAAGAAGTATGGCTGGATTGGGTTCTTCACGTACGCTGGCCTACTAGAGGATCAAGGCCAGTTGTCTTGTGAAAACAGTGAATTTTCTGACGTTGACATTGATCCGTCGTTTCCGGAAAAGCCACCTACAGATGGAGCGGTCTTAGTTCCAGAGGTATGGTTGTCACCGACTGTGGAGAGTCATGAGACTTGGATGCTCAAGAGCACGACGTCGGTGCCGCACAGCCTTCTTCGTCGCGAGCAAATCGGAGATGTCTGTGGACCATGGGTTAGTGTCCACGGTTATGTCAAGGCTGAAGATAGGATTCTGGGGCGTGAAGTATGGGCATCCATCTCAGCGTATGTGACGCCGAAGGCATGCGTTTCGCGACTAGTTACCGCACTGAACGCCGGAAGGCAGCCTTGGGTGGCTCGGAGAATTCCGAGCGACCACTACACGTTCGCCGGCGAGATACCATGGCACTCAAACTTTGGTTCCTTGTCCCTTACCGAAGAGGCGTATCTCAAAAGCGTAGGGAACGTTTCTGACGCTGTCGAAGTGGAGGTGCTCGCGCACGGCTTCGAGTGGGAGAGTTACCACAGCGAAATGAACCAATCGGGAAGTACGATAGTGCCGTCTCAGTCTTTTTCGCATCGTTTCGACCTTTACAGTTCCGCGCAATCCTTTGACCAGTTTCTAGCTGACGGTAGTAGAGCTACTATTACACTTAGCGGTGTTGATGGCCTCGAAGGACCGATGCTCTACATCCGAGAAGATCTGCTTAAGCAGTACGTAGGTGACCGCGCCATCATATGGTATGCGTTCGGCGAGCGAGAGATACGACCCTATCCACCATCACCGCCGTCATGGCTCGTTGACGCTCAGCAGCAAGATGCGAACTTTTGGCACGAAGTACTTACCGAGGCAGACCTCTTGCAGAATGAGAAACCATCTCGGAACAAGAAAGCAGTCAAACGGCGGCAAGTAAAGAAGAACACAGCGATAAAACACTCCCCCAAGCGGGTGAAGCGAGCCAAGCGGAAGCCGTGACACTACAGCCGGAAGGTGGCTGGGAGCTCACTGCAATACTCAATCTTTCTCTTCGACCGCAGGCTCTGGACTTAGAAACAGTCCAGCGATACCTAGGCAGATAATGCTCCAGAATGCGATTTTCTGGCCGAACTTTCGTCGTACTGCTTTCTTGATTAGATTTTCGAATATCTGGTTAATTTCGGCTTGGGTTTTGTTTTGCAGAACAAGAGCCTGAATGTGCTTCAATTCACTAGGCAATTGTTCAGGGGACATATTCCAAAGGATGATGATGATTTCTTTTTCGTTGTGTTCTGCAATTGCGATTTCACGGGTTACCGCTCTTGATTCACACGCTTCTTTACTGGCCAAGAGCCAAAAAGCATCGCATTCTTTGAGTTCTTGGTGCAATCGGCATTGCCAGTCTTCTCCAGGATCAATGCTGTGCTCGTCGAGGAATACCGACAGTTTTGCTTTTTCACAGTACTTCTTTAAACCAGTGGCTATTTGTGAATCATGATGGCTGTGGCTGATAAAAATGTCTGACATGTGAGGTTTCCGGAAATTGCGAAGATAAACAATGAGCATCAAATGAAGGTGCTCAATTTTAGTTGGATCGTAATGACTACATGATACGGTTTTTAGCCATGCAGTTCACTTTGTTGTTGTGATGACATCTGTTGGATGGTGACTGCAAATAATGTCTCACAGCTACGCGCGGATACTTGGAGTGAATTCTGGCACGGAAGTTTGTTGATAGGGGTTATGTTATTTGGTTTATCAAGCTCGTTGGTAAATCTGACGAGTTTTCAGCACGTAGTATCCAGGTCTGGGTTTACGGATGAATGACACCATGCCCCGGTTGGTCAGTCCGGTCAATTCACGTTTGGCCTGTTTGTCGCCGATGGCAAATTGATCCTCCACCATTTTGCGGGTCAATTGCATTCCGTTGCGAAGTTGATCCAGAATCCAGAGTTGGCGTTCGGTCAATGGTGAATGTGCGTCACCCATCGAAGTGCATTGGGTTGATGTAGTGTTTGCTGGCGGTACAGGTGCTTGTGATGTTGGTTCTGTTGGGCATGCGTTTTCATCATGCCGCTCAATCGTCAGCCAATCGGCCAAGTGGTAGCCTTTGCCTTTGTTGGCGATGACATCGTTTCGGCTGACGGTTAACCGTGATTCTTCCAGCAGGATTTGGGCGATGCGGGTTCGCAAGGTGTGGACACATGAATTGATTGCACCGTCTGAGAGTTGCCCCGATGGATCAATGGCCTTGGCCAACCGGGGAGCACTGAGGCGTGGGCGTTTGCCATTATTCTGAGGTTTACTCAGAGCGTGGAGGATGAGCCAGCCATTTCCGGGGGCGGGGTGTTGGGATTCGAGGATGGTTTCACCAGCCAGTTCGATGTGATTGGGATAGAACGCAAGAGTGCCACCTTCAAAAGGTTTGGGCGGATCGCCAAGGCAGGTACCTTTGGGCAGGGATTTGCGGTGCATTTTCAGCACATTGCGGATGGCCTGGGGCAGACTTTTGCCGGTGGTGCCGTCACCGAAAGGTTTGGAGATAAAATCCATTGCGCCGTTGCCCATGAGATCCATCACCATGTTCAGACCCTTGTCGTGGTGGCCTGTCATGACGATGACGGGGGTGATGCCACGCCCATTGATTTGCTGAATCTGCTCGATGAGCAGTTTGCCGTATTCGATGTTTGCAAAGCCGCGACCGGTTCGTGCGGGGATTTCCAGATCGGCTAACACGTATTGGTAAGTGTTTTGCTCGATCAAATCACGAGCCTGTTGCTGGCTTTCTGCCCAGTCGTGTTCGTGGCCGAGTAGCTGCAGCACATCCATGATCTCTTCCTGAATTTGAAGATCGTCTTCAACAACCAGAGCTTTAACTTTAGACTTCATGGGTTTGCCTCCGGTGTTGGCGAATGCTTGCGTTTGAATGTGATTAGGGCGGTGGTGCCAGCATCCTCGCTACTGGCAAAGGTCAGCGTGCCTGAGTGGGCTTCGATATAGCGACGGGCAATGGGTACACCAAACCCCGTACTCTTGCGCTTGGCTTTGTTGCGACGTCGCGGCATACCGGAGTCCAGAATGGTGAGATGTTCGGTGGCCATACCCATGTCGTTGTCACGGATGCTGATCTGTACTTCATCATGACGCTGGTCAGCGGTGATCAGGATTTCACCGGAACGTAAAGCCTCGTGTTGCTCCATGAAGGATTCATAGGCATTCTTGACGAGATTGGATACCGCCAGAACGATCAGGTGCTTGGACATGCGTAGGCGTAACCCGTTGGGCACATCCTGTCGTAAGATAATGTTGCGTGGATCGTAGCCCAGTTCCTCGATGTTCTTGGCGGCCATCTCACAAGCGGCAGTTAGCACTTCACCCACATCCTCAGCCTGCTGTTGTGGTGGGATTGGTTCGGTGTAGCGTTCCATGTCACTGACGCACCGTTCGATGAATGCCAAACCTTCCAATACACGGGTTGTTTTGCGTCGGGCGGCATCAATATCCACGGTTTCACCCAAGGCATTGTTTAATCCACGTGCTGCGGGTTGCAGATGTGTCAGGACGCTGCGCAGATCGTGGGCCATCGAACCTGCCAACTGGTTGAAGCGCATTTCGCTGATGGCCTTGACATCATCAACGGCATCGGGACCATACTTGTTACGTAACCGCGTTAACCGACTGGCTAACTGACGATCCACCGTTTCCCGCTTGCGATCAAGGCGATGCGTTTGCCTGCGTTT
>MDTD01075451.1_pt1 | contig 26358 bp, 19 predicted proteins | sample 811221 | NCBI WGS metagenome assembly MDTD01 (sample SAMN05326646, study PRJNA326480) | marine metagenome | isolation source: seawater | place: Pacific Ocean: South West | collected 2011 | reverse complement strand
ACGGCGCCCTCGGCCGCCACGATCCGTCGGGGTTCGCCGACTGGCTGTCCGTCGCGCCGTGACGTTTGAGCCGGGTCACGCGCTCCTGGACTGCGATGTGCCGGCACGCCCGAACACCAACGACCGGTCGGAGTCGCCGAGCCGGTGGGCCAGCACGTCCCGCACGTAACTGTGGGTCAGCATCCATGGCCTGCGGGTGCCCGATCTCGGCAGCGCGTCGGCGCCGCGCAGCACGTAACCGGCCTGCAGGTTGAACGCCGGCTGCTCCGGCATGTGCGCATCCCCCAAGTGCGGATAGGCGTAGGTGTAGCCGCGGGACCGCATGTAGGCCAACAGGTCTGCCACCGACCGCGCCGTCAGGTCGGCGCCCAATGTCCACGAGGCGTTCGTGTAACCCAGCGACCACGCAGCGTTCGGGACGTCCTCGAGCATGTGCCGCCGATAGATGAACCGGTCGTTGGGCGCGACCTTCTCACCGTCGACGCTGAGCGCGACCCCGCCCAGCGCCTGCAACTGCAGGCCGGTCGCGGTGATGACGACGTCGGCGTCGACCCGACGTCCAGACGCCAGCACGATGCCGTCACGGTCGAAATGGTCGATGTGATCGGTGACCATCTCGACATCCCCCGCGGCCACCGCTTTGTACAGATCGGAGTCCAGGATGAAACACAGCCGCTGGTCCCAGGGGTTGTAGGGCGGCTTGAAGTGCGTGTCGACGGCGTATCCGGGAGGCAGCGCCCGAGATGCGGTGCGACGCAGCAGCCGCTTGCTCAGGCCCGGTGCGGTGCGTGAGACGAGCCAGATCAGCGAGCCGAACAGGGCAAGTATCCACCGGGCCACCCAGGCCCCCGCCCGCGCCGGCAACATCCGCCGGATCGCGTTGATCGGCGGGACCACCCGGCTGACCGAGAACATGTACGACGGGGTGCGCTGCAGCATCGTCACGTGTGCGGCGCGCTCAGTGAGCGCCGGGATCATGCTGACAGCGGTGGCGCCGCTGCCGATGACCACCACGCGCTTGCCGGTGTAGTCGAATCCGCGCGGCCAGTGTTGCGGATGGATGACCTCGCCGGTGAAGTCCTCCAGGCCGGTGAAGCTCGGCACGTACGGTTCGTCGTAGTCGTAATAGCCGCTGGCGAACACCACGAAGCCGGCCGTGTACACCGTGGCGGTCCCGCCCCGGTCGGCGCGAAGGGTCCAGGTGTGCGTGGTCCAGTCCCAATCGGCGGACTGGACAAGGGTGTTGAACCGGATGTGGTCGTCGATGCCGTGCTTGTGCGCCGTGTCGGCCAGGTACTGCCAGATGTGTCCGCCGTCGGCGATCATCTCCTCGCGTTTCCAGGGCTCCCACGGAAACGACAATGTGAAGATGTCGCTGTCGGAACGGATTCCGGGATACTGGAACAAATCCCAGGTCCCGCCGAGCCGCTCGCGCCGCTCCAGGATGAGGTAGGTCAGGTCCGGGTTCTTCTCCCGGATGCGGTAGGCGGCGTCGATTCCGGAGATTCCGGCACCGATGATGATGACGTCGGCCTGCTCTGCGTCGAGTCGGTCGGCCTCGCGTCGGTCGGCGTCGAGGCGCTCGGCGTCCGTGTTCGTGGCGTCGCTGCCGGCCATGGCCTACCCCTTACGCTGTCTTGACCGCCCGCACCGCGGCTCGGCCGAACACCATCGATTCCTCGACCCGGTCCAAGCGGTGGTCGATCGCGTCGAGGACATAGTTGTGTCGCACGTTCCAGGGCCGGTGTGTCCCCGACTTGGGCAGTACGTGCACGGCGCGGCGTACATAGCCGGCGTTGATGTCCCACGCCGGCTTTTCCTCCATCGGTGTGCGACCCAGGTGCGGGTAGGCGTGTGTGTAACCGTGGGAGTCCATGTGGGCCAACAGTTTCGCCACCGCCCGAGCCGTCAGGTCGGCCCGTAGGGTCCACGAGGCGTTGATGTACCCGACGCACCAGGCGAGATTGGGAACGTCCTCGAGCAGATGCTCTTTGTAGACGAACCGGTCAGCGGGCTTGACCTCCGCCCCGTCGACGCTGAGCGCGACACCGCCGAGTGCCTGCAACCGCAGCCCGGTGGCGGTGACGAGCACGTCGGCGTCGATCCGCTTTCCGGACTTGCACACCACGCCGGACTCGTCGATGTGGTCGATCTCGTCGGTCACCACCTCGGCCCGCCCTTCGGCGATCGCATCGTAGAAATCACCGGACAGGATGAGACACAGCCGCTGGTCCCACGGGTCGTAGGTGGGCTTGAAATGCGTGTCCACGGGGTAGTTCTCGGGCAGGTAGTGCTTGGCGACAGCGCGGATCGCCTTCCGGCTGAACCCTGGAGCTTTGCGTGCGATGCCGTAGACGGCGACGATGAACAGCACGTTGTACAACCAGGCCAGGCGGTAACCGAGTCTGCGCGGGGGCACCTTGCGCAGCAGGTTGACCACGGGGTTGATCCGTTGCCCCGACAGCAGATAGGTCGGCGAGCGCTGCAGCATCGTGACATGGCCGGCTTTGCGCGCCACCGCGGGGATCATGCTGATCGCGGTCGCGCCGCTGCCGATCACCACGACCCGTTTGCCGGTGTAATCCAACGACTCGGGCCACAGCTGGGGATGCACCACCGGCCCGGCGAAGTTCTCGATACCGGCGAAGTCCGGCCGGTAGGGCTCGTCGTAGTCGTAGTAGCCCGTGCCGAAGAACAGGAACCGCGCCCGGTAGGTGCGTGCGGCACCGTCGTGGGTGGTCTGCACCGTCCACATGTCGGTCGACGAATCCCAGTCCGCCGAGAGGACCCGGGTGTCGAACTGGATGTGGCGATCGATGTCGTGTTTGTGCGCGGCGTCGACCAGATAGGTGCGGATGTCCTCGCCGTCCGCGACGTTCTCCGGCCGGGTCCACGGCTCCCACGGGAACGACAGCGTGAAGATGTCGCTGTCGGAGCGGATACCGGGATAGCGGTGCAGGTCCCAGGTGCCCCCGATGGCCGATCGTCGCTCCAGGATGGTGTAACTCAGTTGCGGGTTCCGCTCCTGGATCCGGTACGCCGCACCGATCCCGGAGATGCCCGCTCCGATGATCAAGACGTCGGAGAAGTCGTCTGCCGCCGGACTGACCTGATGCACCCGCAACCTCCTTTGGTCCCGCCACGTACCACGATATGGGTCCGGGCCCGCACGCGTCGACAATCCGGCTCAATGAATCGGGCGAGAGTTCGACGCTCTGCCCCGACGGCCGCCTCGGATACGCGAGGATGGGGACGTGGATGCAGGCGCGGGTGAGGTCGTGGATGTCGTCGTCGTCGGGGCGGGCTTCGCCGGCCTGTCCGCCGCCCGGGAGTTGAGCCGGTTGGGACACGACGTGCTCGTCCTGGAGGGCCGTGACCGGGTCGGGGGCCGCTCCTACACTGCGACGCTGGCCGGCGCCCCGGTCGACCTGGGTGCGACGTTCGTCGGGCCCACGCAGAAGGCCGTGCTGGCCCTGGCCGCCGAGCTGGGCTGTGTCTCGGTGCCCACCTACGGACGCGGCAAGAACCTGATCCGTTGGCGCGGCAAGGTGCGTTCCTACCGCAGCACGATCCCCCGGCTGTCCATCCTCGAGTTGCTCGACGTCTCGCGCATCCAGTGGAGGTTCGACCGCATCAGCCGCAGGGTGAGTGTCGCCGAGCCGTGGGCGTCGCCCGTCGCCGACGAACTGGACCGGGTGTCGCTGGAACAGTGGCTGCGTTCGCTGCACGCGGGCGCGTCCACGCGTGACCTGATGGCGATCATGTCGCGGGTGACCTGGGGCGCCGAACCCGACGCGGTGTCGATGTTGCACGCGGTGCGCTACGTCAAGGCCGCGGGTGGTCTGAACAGGATGCTCGACGTCGAGGGCGGAGCCCAGCAGGACCGGTATCCGGGCGGCACTCAGCAGATCGCCGTCCGAATGGCCGATGCGCTCGGCGAGCGGGTGAGGCTCGACGCGCCGGTGGGCCGTATCGCGCGTAACCCCGACGCGACGCTGACCGTCAGCTGCCGGGGCGGCGAAGTCACCGCCCGCGCTGTCGTCGTCGCCGTCCCGCCCGCGCATCGCGGCGGCATCGAGTTCGACCCGCCGCTGCCACCCGAGCACGCCGCGCTGATCCGGAACTGGCCGCAAGGCAACCTGAGCAAGGCCTACGCCGCGTACCAGACCCCGTTCTGGCGGGCCGACGGTTACTCGGGTGAGGCGCTCTCCGACGAGGGGCCGGTCTTCATCACCTTCGACGTCAGCCCCGACGTCAGCGGCAACGGTGACGCGGGGCCGGGCATCCTGCTGGGGTTCACCGACGCGCGCAGCTTCGACCCCCTGCCGCCGGCGGGTCGGCGTGAGGTCGCGCTCGCGGGTTTCGCATCGTTGTTCGGCCCGGCCGCGACCCGGCCTGTCGACTATCTCGATCACTGCTGGAGCGCCGAGGACTTCGCGCCGGGCGGGCCGACCGCGGCGGTCCCGCCCGGGGCCTGGACGGCGCACGGCCCGTGGTTGCGGCGCGCCTGCGACGGCATCTTCTGGGCCGGTACCGAGACCGCCGATGTCTGGACGGGATTCCTGGACGGGGCGGTGCGTTCAGGTCTGCGCGCGGCCGCCGAGGCGCATCAGGAGCTCGCGCGGCCGTCCTGACGGACGGAGTCGATCAGCCACCGCAGTTGCGCGTTGACGTCGGCGGGACGTTCCAGGATCGCGCAATGGCCGCCGTCGAGTTCGACGAAACGCGCCAGGTTCGGTGCTGTCGCGGCGATCCGTCTGGACGACACCATCGGCAACAGGCGATCTTGGCTGCTGCCGATCACCAGCGTCGGCACCGTCAGGTTCTTCAGGCCGATGTGCCGCGGTCCGAGATGGTCGACCAGCACCCGGGCCCAGCCGCCGCGCCCGGCCGCCGGGGTGGCGTTGAACAACTGGTAGACGAGATCCGTGACCGCCGGGTCGGCGTCGCGGCCGACGGCGATCGATGACACGAAACGGCGGCTTGGCCGGTCGGCCGCACGGACCAGCGGCGCCCCGCCGAACGCTTTCAGCAGGGTGCCGGCCGCGCGCACCCGGGCCTCGGAGAACTGCGCGGGCACCGGCAGGAGGTTGATGTTGCGAAGCAGGTCGCCGGTCGTGGTGTTGATCAGCGCGACGGCGTCGGCGCGCTCGGACACGCTGTCCGGGTGACGCTCGGCCCAGGAGGTGATCGCGATGCCGCCCATCGAGTGCCCGGCAACCACCGCGCGCTCACCGGGCTGCAGCGTGGCGGCCAGCACCGCGTCCAGGTCGGCGGCGAGGTGGTCGAGGCTGTAGCCGCCCCGCCGCGGCGGCACCCCGCTGCGTCCGTGACCACGATGGTCGAAAGCGATGACCCGATAATGCCGGGCCAGCTCGGAGATCTGGTGCGTCCACACTCGCAGGGCGCAGGTGATGCCGTGCGCCAACACGACCGGATAGCCGTCCTCGGGGCCGAAGACCTCGGTGTGCAGCCGCACGCCGTCGATCGATCGCACGTCGACAAACCGTCCGGGGGGAAGCCCGTCGGCGGCGAAACCACCGCCGCGCACCCGGGTGCCGCCTCGTGCCATGCGTATGCTCCTCGGTTCCAGCAACGTTGCCGTGCCCCGCGCCGCCGGTCTCGATGAGGCAAGCCGGTGCCGTCAGTGAGGCCGGCCGGTGGCGTCGGTGGACCAGACTGTACCGGCGGACACCGTCGCCGACGGTGAGCCACGGGGGCGTTAAATGGTCGAATGCGTGCGATACAGATAGCCCGGCTCGACGGACCGCAGGCCGCCCACGTCGTCGAGATCGACGAACCCGCCGGCGGTGACGATGTGGTGGTCGTCGATGTGCACGCCGCCGGGGTGGCCTACCCCGACGCCCTGCAGTCCCGCGGCCTCTACCAGTACAAGCCCGAGATGCCCTACATCCCTGGTGCCGAGATCGCCGGGGTGGTGCGCAGCGCCCCCGAGGAGACCCAGGTGCGCCCCGGCGACCGGGTCGCGGGGCTGACGATGCTGTGCGGCGCGATGGCCGAAGTCGTGGCCCTGCCGCCCGAGCGCCTGTTCAGGCTGCCGGACTCGGTGTCATTCGAGGCCGGCGCCGGGGTCCTGTTCAATGACCTGACGGTGCACTTCGCGCTGCGGACCCGGGGCCGCTTGAGCAACGGCGACACGGTGCTGGTGCACGGCGCCGCGGGTGGGATCGGCACGTCAACGCTGCGGCTGGCGCCGGCGTTCGGCGCGGCTCGCACCATTGCGGTGGTCAGCAGCGAGGAGAAGGCCGACGTCGCCCGGGCGGCGGGCGCCTCCGACGTCGTGCTGGCCGACGGGTTCAAGGACGCGGTCAAGGAGTTGACCGACGGGCGCGGGGTGGACATCGTGGTCGACCCGGTGGGCGGTGACCGTTTCACCGACTCGCTGCGTTCGCTGGCGCCGGGTGGACGCCTGCTGGTGGTCGGGTTCACCGGCGGGGACATCCCCACGGTGAAGGTGAACCGGCTGCTGTTGAACAACGTCGACGTGGTCGGCGTCGGGTGGGGCGCCTGGACCATGCGTCATCCCGGCTACCTGCAGCAGCAGTGGGCCGAACTGCTTCCCCTGCTGGCGTCCGGCCGGGTCAGCGCCCCGGAACCGGTGGTGTTCCCGCTCGAGGACGCCGCCGCGGCGATCGCCTCGCTGGAGGACCGGACGGCGAGGGGCAAGGTTGTCGTCTCGCTGCGCTGAGCGGATCGGCGGGCAGCGCCCGCAGAATGTCCGATTGGATGCAAGGGACTTTGCCGGCTGCGATGATGAGTGCCGTGCCCACCGCTAGCCTGCGCCTGGTCGAGGATCCCCAGGTTGCTGGATTCCTGGATGCGGTGACGGTCAGGCCCACCGCGCTGGTGATCGAGGGTGAGGCCGGCATCGGGAAGACCACCCTGTGGCTGTCGCTGCTGCGCCAGGCGCGTGCCCGCGGCTTCCGCGTGTTGACCGCGCGGGTCGGCCAGGCCGAAACGGTGATGGCGTTCGCCGCGCTGGCCGACCTGCTCAGCGAGGTGGACGCCGAGCACTTTGCGACCTTGCCCGCGCTGCAGCGCCTGGCCTTGGACCGGGTGCTGTTGCGCGCAGGCGCCGAAGGCCCCCCGACCGATCAGCGGGTGGTGGCCGCAGCCTTCGTCTCGGTGCTTGATCAGATGCACCAGTCCGACGACCGGACCCCGGTGCTGCTGGCGATCGACGACGCGCAGTGGCTGGACAGCTCCAGCCGCACCGCCGTCGAGTTCGCGGCGCGCCGGCTCAACGGCGCTTTCGGTGTGTTGATGACCGAGCGGTGCACCGCCGGGGACAGCCAGGTGGCACGGTGGCTGCAGCTCGACCGGCCCGACCGGCTGGGCCGGGTGGCGGTGCAGCCGATGGACACCCGGGAGTTGCACGCGGTGATCTCCGATCGCCTGGGCCGCACGTTCTCCCGACCGACGGTGTTGCGGATCGCCGAAACCTCCGGCGGCAACCCGTTTTTCGCCCTGGAACTCGCGCGTGCGCTGCAGGACGACCAGGCCGGCCCCGAGCAGCCGCTCCCCGCCACGCTCACCGATCTGGTCCGGCGACGCATTGCGGCGCTCGATGACGCCGAGCGCGCGCTGTTGCTGAGCGTGGCCTGCGTCGCCGAGCCGACGATCGAGTTGCTCGCGAAGGCCAATGACGTCGATGCCGACGAGCTGGCGCGCCGCGTGGAGCGCGCCGAGGCGGCCGGCATTCTCAGCCTCGATGGTCACCGGGTGCGGTTCACCCACCCGCTGTTGGCCAGCGGTGTCTACAGCGACGCAGGCCCGCCGGCGCGCCGCGCGATGCACCGCACGCTGGCCGCGCTGGAAACCCAGCCCGAGCTCAGAGCCCGTCATCTGGCGCTGGCGTCGGCGCACGGCGACGAGGAGATCCTCACGGCGCTCGACCAGGCTGCGGACTCCGCACGGTCGCGCGGAGCGCCGGCGGCGGCCGCTGAGCTCGTCGACCTGGCTCTGGGGCTCGGCGGAGACACGGTGCTGCGCCGAATGAAGTCGGCGGAGAACCACTTCCTGGCCGGCAACACCGCCAGGGCCGGGGCGCTGCTCGACGACGCCGCGACGATGGAACCGGGCATGCTGCGCGCCATGGCGACGAGCCTGCTGGCCACCGTGCGGATGTACGAGAACGAACACGCCGAGGCAGTCGAACTGCTGCGCAGCGCGCTCGACGACGCCGCGGGGATCCCGGCGCTCATGGTGCAGGTGCTGCTGCGACTGTCCTTCGCGTTGAACAGCATCGGCGAGCTCGACGATGCGCGCCGGCACGTCCGCGACGCGGTCAAGCTGGCCGAGGAGCTCGGGGTGCCGGCGATCACCAGCGCCGCGTTGGCCTGGTCGGTGCATGTGAACTTCCAGTGCGGCCGCGGCCTGGACGAGGACTCACTGGACCGGGCCATGCAGTCCTACGACAGCGCGCTGGATGTGCCGATCATCTTCCGGGCGCCGTTCGTCCACGCGTTGGCCCTCTCCTGGACCGGCCGGCTCGAGCAGGCGCACGACGAGTTGACCGCGGTCCGCAGCGTCTGCATCGAGCGCGGCGCCGAGAGCGACATGATGGCCATCGCAGGGTTTCTGGCGATCAATCACATCTGGCGTGGGCAGGTCGCTGAGGCCGCCGTCGAGGCGGCGGAGGCGGTGGAGCGGGCCGAGCAGCTCGGCGGCGACGATGTGCTGATCATCCCGATGACGGTGCGCGCGGCGGTGGCCGCCTACGCCGGACGGGAGGATGCGGCCCGCGCCGACGCCCGCTGGGTGTTGACCGCGATGAGGAATCGCAGCTCGTCGCACATCGCCGACTGGCCGGGCATGACCTTGTGCTTCCTCGAGGAGTCGCTGGGGAACCACCGCGAGGCACTCGACGCGCTGGACCCGGCCTTCCTGGCAGACCAGATGCCCTGCACCGAGCAGATGTATGCCTGGCACCTGCCCGACGTGATCGAGGCGATGGTGGGAGTTGGCCGCCTCGACGACGCCGAGACGCTCACCCGCGCGCTGGAACAGAACGGGGCGCGGTACAACCGTGCTTGGATGAAGTCGGTCGGGGCGCGGTGCCGGGCGATGCTGCTGGCGGCGCGCGGTGATGTGACCGCCGCCGAGGAGACCGCACACCGCGCGTTGGCCGAACACGAGTCGTTGCCGATGCCGTTCGAGCGGGCCAGGACGCAGCTGATCCTGGGCCAGCTGCAGCGAAGGCTGCGCCAGAAGAACACGGCGGCAACCAATCTGGCCGAAGCACGCCAGGTGTTCGAGCAGCTGGGCACGCCGTTGTGGGCACGCCGCGCCGAGGCCGAGCTGGCTCGCACCGTGGTGGCGCCGTCGGAGGATCTGAGCCGACTGACGCCGTCCGAGCAGCGGGTCGCCGAGATGGCGGCGTCAGGTGCGACCAACAAGGACATCGCCGCAGCGATGTTCATCAGCGCCAAGACGGTGGAGCACAACCTGACCAAGATCTACCGCAAGCTGCAGATCAGTTCGCGCGCGGAGCTGGGCAGGCGGATGGATCAGGGCGGCAACGACCCCGCTAGGTGATCCATTCCGGTTGCTGATCGACGTCGACGGCCGAGAAGTCCTTGTGCGGCAGACCCGCGATGGTGCCGCCGTCGACGACGAACTCGGAGCCGGTGGAGTAGCTCGAATCGTCACTGGCCAGGTACACCACCAGGTTGCTGACCTCGCGTGGCTGGGCGATGCGGCCCAGCGCGCTGGAGAAGATGTCCTCCGGAACCCAGTCGGCCATCGGCGTTTTCACCAGGCCGGGGTGCACCGAGTTGACCCGGATCCCGAACGAGCCCAGCTCCAGTGCGGTCGATTTGGTGAGCCCGCGCACGGCGAACTTGGTGGCGGTGTAGCCGTGACACGCCACGGTGCCGGCCATCCCTTCGATGGACGAGATGTTGATGATCGAGCCTCGGCCGGCGGCCTTCATGGCCGGTGTGACGGCTCGAATGCCGAGGAAGACACCGGTCAGGTTGATGTCGAGGATGCGCTGCCATTCCGACAGCGGGAAGTCCTCCACGGTGCCGATGTTGAGGATGCCCGCGTTGTTCACCAGGATGTCGATGCCGCCGAACTCGGCCAGGGCGACGGCCACCGCGCGTTCCCAATCGCCGGGGCTGGTGACGTCGAGGTGGACGTAGCGGGCTGCGTCGCCCAGGTCCTCGGCGACCCGTTCGCCTTCGGCGTCGAGGATGTCACCGCAGACCACGCGCGCGCCGTGGGCGACCATCTCGCGGGCATGCGAAGCCCCCATCCCTCGGGCGGCGCCGCTGACGAGAGCGACCTTGCCGGCCAGCCGTGCAGTCATCAATCCTCCTGTCGTGGCGGCCTGCTCGATGCGGCCGCGGGTGTGGCTCCGGTCACACCCTAGCGCCGCAGCGTCGCCGGAGGTCAGGCGCCCGAGGTGCGGTGACGGTCGAGGAAGGCCAGCACGGCATCGGCGAACAGGTCGTTGCGATCCCCCGCCACCATGTGTCCGGCACCTTCCACGTCGACGAACTCGACCTGCGGAAACCGGACCAGGAAGGCGTCGGCGCGATCTCGGCTGACGAGATCGCTGACCTGCCCGCGCACCAGAAGCACCGGCACCGCGTCGGCCAGGATCGCCGCCACCGCGGCGTGCAGGCGGTCGGTGTCCTCCACCTCGAGAGGCGGATGCGCCGCCGTGCCGTCGATGAACCGTGGATCCCAATGCCAATACCAGCGACCGCCCCGCCGGCGCAGGTTGTTTCGCAGGCCGTCGAGGTCGGTCGGCCGCGACCGGTGGGGGTTGAACTGGGCGATCATGTCGGCCACTTCGTCGAGCGACCCGAAACCGTCGACCATCTTGTCGGCCATGAACGCATGGATCCGTTCCGCGCCCGAGGGATCCATGTCGGGCACGATGTCGACCAGCACCACGGCCGAGGCGATTCCGCGGAAGAGTTCACCGGCCAACAGCATCGAGGTCAGCCCGCCGAGGGACGCGCCGACCAGGACGGGGTCCGGCGGCAACTGCTCGAGGATCTGCCGGACGTCGGCGGCGAAACTGGCCACCCGATAGTCGCCGTCGGCGGCCCAGTCCGACTCGCCATGTCCGCGCAGGTCGACGGTGACCGCCTGCCATCCGCGTTCGGCCACCGCGCCGGCCGCCCGTCCCCAGGACCGCCGGGTCTGGCCTCCCCCGTGCAGGAACACCACCGCCCGCGCGTCCGGGTCGCCGTGCCGGTCGGCGGCAATGCGCACACCCCCGTGTCCGCGGGTCGTGAACGGCACGTGCGGCGACGGTAGAGACGGTCGAGACGCCATCTCTGGATGGTATGAACCCGCCCGCGCCCGATGTCGGGTGGGCCATACTGCGACGCGTGAACGGACTTCGCGGCAAGGGTGTGCTCGTGACCGGCGCGGCCTCGGGTATCGGCGCCGCCACCGTGGCCCGGCTCACCGCCGAGGGCGCCGACGTCATCGGCGTCGATCTGGCCGGCGAGGCGCCGCCGGACCTCGGCGACGGACGCTACCGGCGCGGCGATGTCCTCGACGCCGCCACCGTCGAGGATGCGGTGCGCGCGGTGGTCGACGCCGCCGGTCGCCTCGACGCCGTGGTCCATTCGGCCGGGGTGGGCGGAGGCGGACCGGTGCACCTGTTGGGCGACGACGAATGGGACCGGGTCGTCGACATCAACCTGAAGGGCACGTTCGTGGTGATGCGGGCCGCCCTCGCGCAGATGGTGAACCAGAGCAGGGTCGACGGCGAGCGTGGCTCGATCGTCACGCTGTCCAGCGTCGAGGGACTCGAGGGCACTGCCGGCGGCAGCGCCTACAACGCGTCCAAGGGCGGCGTCGTGTTGCTGACGAAGAACGCCGCGATCGACTACGGCCCCAGCGGAATCCGGGTCAACGCGATCTGCCCCGGTTTCATCGAGACCCCGCTGTTCGAGTCGGTCATGGGCCTGCCCGGGATGGACGGGCCACGCAATGGCCTACGACACGAACACAAGCTGCGCCGGTTCGGCCGACCCGAGGAGGTCGCCGCGGTAGCGGCATTCCTGGTGTCGGGGGACGCGAGTTTCGTCAGCGGCCAGGCCATCGCGGTCGACGGCGGCTACACGGCCGGACGCGACCACCAGGTCACCGAACTCCTGGGGTTGGGCGAACAGTGATCACCACAGCACCGCGACAGCGGCCGCCGCGAACGTCAACACCCCGACGGCGGCGAACACTCCGCGCGGCACCGCCTCGCCGGTGCGCCGCTGCCTGGCGTTGCCCATGCCCAGTAGTCCACCGATGACCACCAGCATCACCAGCTTGACCCCGATCTTCGGATAGTTCAGGTCGACTCCGGCCGGCCACGGGGCCGCCAGCGCGAGTCCGGTGAGCAACGACGCGAGCAAGCCGTAGTCCATCACCCTGGTGGTACGGAATCTGCCCGCCGCGGCTTCGGCGACCCAGGCGCCGAAGGTGATCGCGAAACCGACGATGTGCAACAGGACAACTACAGACCGTAGTACCTCCATGGCGTGAGCGTACCGCAGCACAGTGGCACGAACGGCTCATGGCACTACTTCGGTCACAGCGCAGTCAGACGGGGAGCGGTCGTCGGGGTGGACCCCGGCCGGCGGGCGAGGTGAACCGCGCATCTGCACCCGAGTGGCCGAACGCGACGAAGTCGCACCCACCAGCAAACCCACTCGGGCGCACAGCCGGCGGTGTCGCCCGGATCACAGCGGCGGCGTCGGCCCGCCGCTCGAGGCACAGCTCAAGGGTGTCCTGTCGCCAAAATCACACCTACAAAGTTGATTTACGCAGAATTAACAAGGACGATCTTGACGTTCCTCTGTTGGGTGATCCCCGACATGGGGGCACCGAACAGCAAACACGTTTCCGCTATCCGGAAACCTTTACAGGAGTGAAAAGACATGTCCTTCGGTCAGTTTCGCGCAGACGTGAAGCGCGCCGTGAACCGGCGACGGCTCTACGCGCGGATCTACGCCCTACCGGAATCCACGGTTCGCGACGAGCTGCTGGCGATCGCACAGCGCCACGAGGACCTTCATCGCTGACGTAGCGATCCCGCATACCGAAGCCGGTGGCCCGCACGGGCTGCCGGCTTCACCGCTTTCCGGTGGCGCTGCGTCCGGTCCTCTTCAGTCAGCCAGTGCCGTCGCGCGTACGGCACTGGCGGGTCCCGCCACGCGTCCGAAGAACCGGTCGACATCGGCCGCGGCGAAGCACGCCGTGCCCGGCGTCAACAGTTTCGCGGCCGACGCGGCGATGCCGTAGCGCACCGCCTCGGTCAATGACCATCCCCGGCTCAGCGCCACGGTGATGCCGGCGACCATCGCATCACCGGCGCCCACGCCGCTGACCACCTGCACCGGAAGCGCCGGGAACCGGTGACTGTCGTCGTCGGTCACCAGCAGCGCACCGTCCGGGCCCAGCGACACGACCACCGCGTGGGCGAGGCCGCGCTGGACGAGTTCGCGCGCGGCGGCCACCTGATCGCCTTCGGTCGACAACGCCCGCCCCATACACTCGCGTAGCTCGCGCACACTGGGCTTGAGCAGATACACCCCGGACGTGACGTGGCTGAGCCCGCCGCCGGAGGTGTCCAGGATCAACCGACAACCCGCGTCGGCACAGACGTCGGCGACACGCGCATAGAAGTCGGGGGCCACCCCGGGCGGCAGACTGCCACTGGCCACGATGTACTGCGCCGTGGCGGCCGTCGCGCGCAGCACATCCAGGCAACGCTTCTGCTCCTCGGCGGTCAGCCGGGGACCCGGCAGCACGAACCGGTACTGCTTGCCGGTGCTGCGCTCGTTGACCGTGAAACTCTCCCGCGTCGACCCGGCAACGGGTACCGGAATGTTGGGCACACCGGCCTCGTCGACCAGATCGATCAGGCGTGAGCCGGTCAACCCGCCCGCCGAGAACACCGCCGCCACCGACCCTCCCAGTGCGTACACGAAACGCGCGACGTTGACCCCGCCCCCACCCGCGTCGTAACGCTCGTCACCGCAACGGATCTTGCTGGTGTGACGCACCTCCTCGGCGTCGGCGGTGACGTCCAGAGCCGGATTCATCGTCAGCGTGACGATCGACGCGCGGACGGTCAGCGGAGACCGGCTCATGACACCTCGTTTCGCTTGCTCATGTCTGTCACAGGCCGGACGGATAAGTTTCGGGAGTTTCCCCGGCGATCCACACGCTGCCCGCTTCCAGCGGCTCCAGCGCCGTCGTCCGGTCCAGATGGATGAGCGCGTCGAACTGCTCGCCGGGACGAACGTGGTAGTAGTGGCTCTGTCGTTCGGTGTCGGGGAGGTAGATGACTCCGATCGCGCGGCCCAGTCGCACCACGTCGAGCGGTTCGGCGGCGGCGCGGCTGAGCATGGGCGAGATGAGGAACTCCGACCGCTCGACCTCGTGGAACAACTCCTCGACGCTGCCGTTGAGCGCGGGACGCACGACCTTGCGTTCGGCGATCCCGCCCCACCGGCTGGCGGCAGTCACCGTGCCCGTATAGGTCGTGAAGCCGATCAGCCGGACCGCCGAACCGTGTTGCTCGCGGGCGAGTTGACCCAGCGTGAGCTGGCCGTCGGCACCCACCTCCGTCGCTCGAGCGTCTCCGACGTGGGAGTTGTTCGCCCACACCACAATTCGCGCTGGTCGGCCATCCGGATGCCGGTCGAGGTGAGCCAGCAGCGCGTCGAGGGTCTGGGCCATATGGCGGTCACGCAGATTCCAGGACGTGACGCGGGTACCGAACATCGCGCGGTAATAGCCCTCGGCGTTGCGCACGGTCTGGGCGTTCTGCTGGGCGTAGAACAACTCGTCTTCGGCGAGCAGGCCGTCTCGGCGGGCATATTCCACGGCGTTGCGTTGCAGCTCGACCAACTGCTCGATCGCTTCTCGCTCGCAGGACAGGCCCGCACCGAACGCTGCGGCGTAGCCGTAGGCCTGACCGTCGTCGGCGCTGGTGTGATCGAAGCACGCGTAGCGCTGTCTGGCCCGCGCCGCCGCGACGGGGTCCATGGTGTCCAGATAGTCGATCACCTCACGCATCGACCGGTGCAGGCTGTAGAGGTCGAGTCCGTAGAAGCCCGTCTGGCGTCGGTCCTGCCCTCGCAGCCGGGAGTTGTGCGCGTGCAGCCAGTCCACGAAGTCGCGCACCACCGTGTTGCGCCACATCCATGCCGGGAAGCGCTCGAACCCGCGCAACGCCTCCTCGGGCGAGGTGTCGTGTCCGAGGCCCCGCACGTAGCGGTTGACCCGGTAGGCGTCCGGCCAGTCCGCCTCGGCGGCCACCGCACAGAAACCCTTCTCCTCGATCAACCACTTCGTGATCTCTGCGCGGGCTCGGTAGAACTCGGCGGTGCCATGTGAACTCTCGCCGATCAACACGACGCGCGCGTCAGCGATGATCTCCTCGAGCGCCTCGGCGGGCGGCACTCCGGCGGGCGCGTCGACGGCGCAACGTTCGACGACCTCGGCGGGGGTCTCGGCGATCCGGATCCTCGCGGTCGCCATGCCCACCGTCGGTGTGGCCAGCAGCTGACGCACCTCGTCGTCGCCGACCTGGGTGAAATCCCAGAACGACTCCCCCACCGCGAGGAACGGGGTGGGCATCGACGCACACACGACATCGTCGACCAGGCCGGCGAATTCGCGGCATGTCGACTCCGGCGCGGCGGGTACTGCCACGACGATCTCGGCGGGCGACATGTCGCGCAGCGCCTGGACCGCCGCGAACATGCTGGCGCCGGTGGCGAGCCCGTCGTCGACCAGGATCACCGTGCGGCCGGCCAACTCCAACGGTGCGCGCCCGCCGCGGTAAGCCGCTTCGCGACGCTGCAGTTCGCGGCCCTCGCGTTCGGCCGCCTCGCGCAACTGTTGGGGCGTGACACGCAAAGCCCGTACCACGTCGTCGTTGACGACGACCCGGCCGCCGCTGGCCAGCGCACCGACCGCGAACTCCTCATGCCCGGGCGCACCGAGTTTGCGCACGATGAAGGCGTCCAGCGGGGCGCCGAGTGACGCGGCCACCTCCCAGGCCACCGGCACGCCGCCGCGGGCCAGCCCGAGAACGATGACGCCCTCCCGCCCGCGGTAGGCGCCGAGCAGGCCGGCGAGCACCCGTCCTGCTTCCCGTCGATTCCGGTAGATCTGCCGTTTCGGGGTGTGGGATGCCCGTCTCGCTGTGGTCATCGAGGTACTCCGTTCACCGGTGGACGCGGCGCCTTGCTCTCCTCATCGCACTACACCGGGGCCGACGCCGGTAGGGACCGAGGTCCCTACCCGTGGCGGCACAGGTCAGACCGTGTTGGTCGCCCGATTCGGTTCCGAGCCGAACGCGAACCGCCTCCCGGTGACACTCAGCGGCTTGATCCGCACGAAATGCGGCTTGTCCGTCGACGTCCACGGCAGCAGCTGCGCGCGTTCGGCCTCGGCGATGTCCTCGTCGCTGCGCAGCGAGCGCGCCACACCCTTGACGATGACGCTCCAGCCGGTGACGACGGTGTGGTCGTCCACCTCGAACAGCACGTGGTTGTTGATCGCGGTACTGATCAGCTTGGTGCCCTCGGCAGTACGGAACAGGATGCTGCGGCCCTGCACGGCGAAGTTGACCGGGAAGATCTCGGGTTGCCCGTCGACACTGGTGACGAGTCGGCCCAGGCTCACTCCGGCCATGTGATTCCAGCATTCGGTCTCCGACATGATGGAGATCGGGTGAACGTCATCGGTCATGAGCTGACGATAACCCGCCGGCCACGTGACCCGATGTGGCACAAAGTCCTTTTCTGCGCGGTCACTTTCTGCGCGGTCACCTTCTGCACGGCGTCAGGGGTGTTGGCCCCCTCCGCTGAAGGCTACCGACGCGCCGGCGTTGAGCACCTGGGTCTCGCCGCGGCATTCCACGGTCACCGGTGCGGCGTCACCGGGCTCGGCACGCAGGGTGGCGCCGCGCCCGGCCACCCGCAGCCGCAGCCGGTGACCGCGGTAGCGGAAGGTGAACTCCAGCGGGCCAAGGGATTTGGGCCACAGCGGACCGACGACGATGCGGTCGGATCGGATCTCCAGGCCGGTGAAGCATCGCTGCAGCAGGTCGATGCTGCCGGCCATCGCAGCGAGGTGGATGCCTTCTGCCGTTGTGCCGCGCTGGATGTCGACGATGTCGGATGCCAGCGCCTGCGCGAAGTACTCCATGGCCTGATGGCGGTTGCCTCTGGCCATCACCCACGCGTGCACGACGTTGCTGAGTGTCGAGCCGTGCGAGGTTCGCTGGTGGTAGTAGTCGATGGTTTTCGGGATCTGCTCGGGGGTGAATCGATAACCCAGGCGATCGAACAGTTCGTAGAGTTCGTCGGCCGACAGCAGGTAGAACAGCATCAGCACATCGGCCTGTTTGGCCGCCCTGTACTTGTTGACGCTGTCGCCTTCCGCCTCCAGGATCCGGTCGAGCCGCTGCAGGTTGTCGTAGCGGGCGCGGTAGCCGTCCCAGTCGAGTTCCTCGAGGTCGGCATAGCCTTCGAACTGGCTGATCACGCCGTCGTGGAACGGGACGTACATGCGGCGGCTGACGTCTTCCCACCGCACCAACTCTTCGTCGTCGACTCCCAGCGACTCCAGCAGCGCCAAGCGGTAGTACATCGGCATCCGGTCCAGCGCCTCGAGCGCGCGCACGATCACCCACACCGCCATCACGTTGGTGTAGGCGTTGTTGTCGACGCCGTCGTAGTCGCGGCCGGGGTAGCCGGAATGAAACTCGTCGGGTCCGATGACGCCCTTGATCACATACCGGTCGCGGGAGGTGTCGAACTCGGCCAGGCTCACCCAGAACCGGGCGATGTCGGCGAGCATCTCGGCGCCGTAGTCGATCAGGAAGCCGATGTCGCCGGTGACCTGGTAGTGCTGCCACACATTGAACGCGATCGCCAGGCCGATGTGGTGGGCGCGTGCGCTCGCGTCGGGATTCCAGCGCCCGGACCGCGGATTCAGGTGCAGGCGTTGGCTTTCCTCGCGGCCGTCGCTGCCCGACTGCCAGGGATACATGGCGCCGGCGTACCCAGCTTCGGCCGCCGCGCGCCGTGCTTCCGGCAGCCTCCGGAAGCGGTACATCAACAACGCGCGGGTCACCTTCGGCAGCCGGAGATTGGTCACCGGGAAGACGAACAGCTCGTCCCAGAACACGTGGCCGCGGTAGGCCTCCCCGTGCAGCCCCCGGGCAGGCACCCCCACGTCGAGATCGGCCGTGTGCGGAGACACCGTGTTCAGCAGGTGCAGCTGGTGCAGCCGGATGAGGCGCACCAAGTCGGGGTCGTGGCCCATGTCGATGGTGAACCGCTCCCACAGATGCGCCCACGCCAGTCGGTGTCCCCGCTCGATCTCGGCGAAGTCACCGGTGCGGCGCAACTCCCGTTCGGCGGCGACAGCCGGTCCGGAGATCGCGTGATCGCGGCTCGTGAACACCGTCGCGACCTTCTCCAGAGTCACCGCTGCGCCCTGGCCGAGGTCGGCCACCACGTGATGACCCGCATGGGAGTCCTCGACGACCGGCGTGATCTGCATGGCCGGTGCGGCGGCGCCGCGGACGGCGTGGCGAACCGCATGCCGTACTGCAATCGCGATCTGGATCTTCGACTCGACGGTCTCGGCGGCCAGCGCGACCGCGTCGTCCGAGAGGGTGCGCACGTCGAGGATCCTCAGGTGCCGAGAAGCGAGCTGGCGGTAGCGTTCGACACCGCTGTTGGTCACGTCACCGTCGACGGTCGAGCGCATCTCGAGCCGGCCGGCCCAGTTCTGGGCCTGCAGAGTGGTTTCCAGCGCAGCCACGTGCGGTTGATGCATCGCGACCAACCGCCGCTGCGTGACCAGGGTGGTACGCCCCTGCGGATCACGCCACACGAATTCGCGGGTGAACGTGGCACGGCGCAGGTCCACGGTGGCCCGGTACGCCGAGATGTCGGCGCTGTCGATGTCGAACCAGGGTCCGCCGTCGATCCGGAACTGCACCGGCAGCCAGTTCGGCAGATTGACCAGGCTTTCGTTGTCGATGGTGACACCGGCGATCTCATCGGTGAGCCGGTTGTAGACACCGGCGACGTAGGTGGCCGGATAGTGGAATTCGCCGGCGGCGCACTCGGGCGCCGCACCCCGGACGGCCATGTAGCCGTTGCCCATGGTGCACAGCGCTTCGCGCAGTCTCTCGTCGTCGCGCTGATAGCCACCGAAGATCAACGTCCACGGATCGTTGGTGCTGTCCTGCGCGCTGGCCAGCTGATCGGCGACACGCGTCAGGAAGCGGCACACCGCGTCGGGGTCCTCGAGGGCGAACCGCGCCGCGGTCCGCCGATCGCCCGATTCGACACTGCGCACGGCGATCCCGACACCTTTCTGCCGGATCGCGTCGAAGGCATCCTCGTCGGTCAGGTCGTCGCCCAGGTAGATGGGCAGCTGCAGGTCGGCGCCGTCGATCTGAGCCAGGATCCAGTTCACGGTCCTGCCTTTGTCCCAGTCGACGTCAGGGCGTAGTTCGACGACCTTGCGCCCGCCGGTGACCCGCAGGCCGTCACGTTGGCCGATGATGCGCACCGTGGCGATCACCTCGTCGACGCGGTCCGCGTCGACGTTGCGATAGTGCACCGCGACGGAGAACCGCTTGTCCTCGATCAGTACGCCGTCGATACCGTCCAGCCGCTCGTGCAGCGCGGCGACGGCGCTCTGCAGAAGATCGACGGCCTGGAGCCCGGCCTCGTTCTGGTGGTGGGCGCCGTCCGGGGACACCAGTTCGAAGCCGTGGCTGCCGGCGTACCACAGTCCGGGCACTCCGATGCGTTGCCGGATGTCGGCCAGGCTGCGGCCGCTGACCACGGCGACGGGGCAGTGTGCAGCCAGCTGGGCCAGTGTCTGGTCCGCGCCGGGCAACAGCGTTGCGGCGTTCGGATCGGCGACGATGTCGGAAACCGTTCCGTCGAAGTCCAGGAGCACCACCGGTCTGCGAGTTTCGGCCAGCGGTGCGATGTCGGTGTAGGACTCGAGGGCGTCAGGCAGGTCCGATACCCGTTGATGGCTGTCGCGCACCGTCAGGGCCACCAGATCACCGACCACGACGTCGGCGCCGCAGCGGCTCAGTTCGTCGGCGTCGCCGTCACGGTCCACTCCGATGACCAGACCGAAGCCACCGTCGCGTCCAGCGGTGACGCCCGCCGCGGTGTCGTCGATGACGACGCAGCGTCGCGGACTGACCGCCAGACGGTCAGCCGCGTCGTGCAGGATGCGCTGCAGGGTGCCGGTCCGGGTGGGCGCCCCTGCCAACGTTTCCCGCGTGGCCGGTCCGTCCACGCGGACCGCGAACAGATCCGAGAGTCCGGCGGCGTCGAGGATGCGGGCGCAGTCGCAGCGCGAGGCGAACACGGCCGTGGCGATGCCGGCTGCCTGCAGCTGGTGCACGAATTCGACCGTCGACTCGAACACGCGCACCCCGTCGGCGAGCATGTCCGCGCACAACTGCGCCGTCCGGTCCACCAGCGCCCACACGGTCCCCTCGACGTGATCACCGGGACGACCGGCCGGTAGTGAGATACCCTGTGCGACAAGGAACTCGGTGACACCTGCGGCTTCCGAGCGGTGCCCGAGGTATTTGTGGTAGTCGGCGTCGGTGAACACCGCCGGCGGCGCGCCGACGGCGGCCCTGCGCGCCAAGAAGTCGTTGAGTGTAGCCTTCCACGCTGCCGTGTGCAGCGCTGCGGTGTCTGCCACGACACCCTCGACATCGAAGATCACCGCGTCGTGATAGCGCGAGTCCACGAAGACCGGCAGCTTCATTGCTGTCCTCCTCTGCTTCCGCCGTCCATTACCACCGAGGCTGGCCGGAAAACGAAAGGGACAGAAGTCACTCGTACCCACCGGGCAACGAACAGGGACCTTGTGCCCTGGGCAACGGGGACCTTCGGCGGGCACGCTGTGGTCCTCTGACGGTACGCCGGACCCACGCCGAGGAACAGGGTGAAGCCATGGACATTCGAAGCAAAGACGCTTACGTCCGCGACATCTCCGCGCTGACGATCGACGACGCCGAAGAGGCCGGCGGCAAGGGTGCGAACATGGGTGAACTCGTCGCTGCCGGGCTTCCGGTACCGCCGGGGTTCGTGTTGCTGCGGGACTGCTATCGGGACTCCATGAGCGCCGGGGGTGTGGCTGCTGACCTCAGCGCCCTGCATCGCGAGGCGCTCGACACCGGATCGGACACCGGCCGGCTGAATCAGCTCTGTGAACAGATGCAGAGCCTGGTGCAGAAGGCCGGGGTCGACGACGCGGTTCGCGACCTGGTCCTCGGGGCGTACCGCGAGCTCGCTGCAGCCGCCGGTGGAGAGGTGGTCGTGGCGGTGCGCTCGTCGGCTACCGGTGAGGACGGTGCGGACGCGTCCTTCGCGGGGATGAACGCCACCATCACCAACGTGGCCGGCGAGGAAAACCTGCTCGAGGCGGTGAACCGCTGCTGGATGTCGCTGTTCAGCCCGCGGGTCATCACCTACCGCGCCACCCGTGGCTTCACTGCCGACCCGGCGATGGCGGTGGTCGTGCAGCAGATGGTGAACTCCGAGAAGGCCGGTGTCGCCTTCACTGCCGACCCGAGCACCGGCGCCCGTGACCGGGTGGTGATCGAGGGCGCCTACGGGCTGGGCGAAGTGGTGGTCTCCGGCGAGGTCGAGCCCGACACCTACATCGTCGCCAAGGACACGCTCGCGCCGCTCGACATCCGGATCGGCCACAAGGCTTTCAAGATCGTGCGGGGCAGCGACGGGCACGACGCGAACGTCGACCTCGACGACGCCACCGCGGACTCGCGTGTTCTCGACGAGTCCGAACTGCGCGCGATCGCCGAGTTGGCCGTCGCAGCCGAGCGGCACAACGGCTGCCCGCAGGACACCGAGTGGGCGATCTCAGCGGGCCGCACCTACCTGGTCCAGGCCCGGCCGATCACGACGTTGGGCCACACCGCACCGCCGGCCGCCGAGGAGCACATCGTGCTGGCCCGGGGTCTGGCCGCCGCGCCCGGCACCGCGTCGGGCAAGGTGCGGGTGCTGCAATCGCCCGAGGAGGGACATCGGTTGCAGGAAGGCGAGATCCTGGTCGCGCAGATGACCAACCCGGATTGGTTGCCGACCATCCGGAGGGCCGCGGCGCTGGTGACCGACACCGGCGGGATGACCTGTCACGCCGCCATCGTGGCCCGCGAACTGGGGGTCCCCTGTGTGGTGGGCGCCCGCACCGCCACCCGCGACCTGCACGACAGCACGGTGGTGACCGTGAACGGGGCGCGGGGCGAGGTGGTCTCAGGAGTTGTCGAGACGCCGACGGTGTCGGTGACCGCGCGCGGCCCGATATCGGCGGACGGCTTCGTGGCGGCGCCGACGTCGCCGGCCACCGGCACCCGGGTGTACGTCAACCTGGCCATGCCTGAGACCGCCGAAACCGTTGCAGCGCAGGATGTCGATGGCGTCGGGCTGCTCCGTGCTGAGTTCATGCTGACCGAGGCGCTCGGCGGACGCCATCCGCGAGACCTCATCGCCCATGGTGAACAGGGCCAGCTCGTGGACAAGATGGTCGCCTCCGTCGGTCGGATCGCCGCGGCCTTCGCGCCGCGTCCGGTGGTCTACCGCGCCACTGACTTCCGCAGCAATGAGTTCCGCGGGCTGGCGGGCGGCGAGGTGTACGAGCCTGTCGAACACAACCCGATGATCGGGTACCGCGGGTGCTACCGGTACGTCAAGGAACCCGATCTGTTCGCCCTCGAACTCGAGGCGCTGGCGCGGGTGCGGGAGCAGTCGCCCAACGTGACCTTGATGATCCCGTTCGTGCGCACCCGCTGGGAGTTGGAGGAATGCCTGTCACTGGTCGACGCCAGCCCGTTGGGTCGACAACGGGGGCTGCACCGCTGGGTGATGGCCGAGGTCCCCTCGGTCGTGCACTGGCTGCCCGAGTACATCGGGATGGGTGTCGACGGGGTGTCCATCGGCAGCAATGACCTGACCCAGCTGGTTCTCGGCGTCGACCGCGACTCCGATGTCTGCGCCGAGTTGTTCGACGAGTCCGACGCCGCGGTGCTCGACGCCATCGGTCAGATCGTCGGCACCGCTCGCAGGCTGGGGATCACGTCGTCGCTGTGTGGTCAGGCACCGTCGACCAACCCCGCGTTCGCCGAGCACCTGGTGCGGATGGGGATCACGTCGGTGTCGGTGAACCCCGACGCGGCGGCCACCACCCGGCGGGTCATCGCGGCCGCCGAACGCCGGGTGCTGCTCGAATCCGTTCGCTGAGCGGCCTCGCCCGGAGATTCCCGTAATGCCATGTTTGCGGGTTCGTCAACGGGATACAGTGTGGCCAGGGAGGGTGCCCGCCGCTTGCCGACTCGCTCGTAGCTGTCGGTGCGTTCGCCTGCCCCGCTGCACAGGAGTTGAGCATGGCACCGGACACGACGTCGAGCGCGACGAAGCTCTCGGCCAGGCACGGAATCCTCGTCGGCGTGGACGACTCCGACGAGTCGCTGGCCGCGGTCGCGTGGGCGGCGCAGGAGGCAGTGCTGCGCGGCTCGGCGATCACGCTCATGCACGTGATCTCGCCGATGGTGGTCACCTGGCCCATCGAGTCCCTGGAGTACGGCTACGCCGAGTGGCAGGACACCAATGCCCAGATGGTGATCGAGCGGGCACAGGAGGCACTGCACGCCGCCCTCGGTGACGCCGAACCGCCGCGTGTCCGCGCGCATATCAGCCACGACGGCATCGTGCCCGAACTGGCTGCGGCGTCGGCGGATTCGTCGCTACTGGTGGTGGGCAACCGCGGGTCGGGCCCGATCGGCGGCGCGGTGCTGGGCTCGGTGAGCCGAAGCCTGCTGCAGCACGCGCACTGCCCGGTCGCGGTGATCAAGGCGGGTCCGGCCCGAGGCCGAGAGGACGGCGCGCGGCCTGTCCTGCTGGGTGTCGACGGGTCACCGGCGTCGGAAACGGCCACGGCGTTCGCGTTCGATGCGGCCTCCCGCCGCGGGGTACCGCTGGTCGCGTTGCACGCCTGGTGCGATCTCGGCGTCTTCGGCACGCTGGGAGCCGACTGGGCCGCCCATGAGGACCAGGGTCACGAGATCCTGGCCGAACGTCTGGCGGGCTGGCAGGAGACCTACCCCGACGTCGAGGTCCGGCGCCAACTGGTGTGCGACCGGCCCGCGCGCTGGCTCATCGACGAGTCCAAGAACGCGCAGTTGGTGGTCGTCGGGAGTAGGGGCCGGGGCGGCATCGCCGGCATGCTGCTGGGCTCGGTGTCCACCGCGGTGGCCGAGTTCTCGCCGACGCCGGTGGTGGTGGCCCGCGGCGAAGCCGATGCCTAGTTGCCACCTCGACGACTCAGACCACTCAGACCTCCTGCTGGGGACCATTGACCCTGGTCGCCGACGGCTCCTCGGGGTCACACTGGTAGTGATTCGAGGAGGGTCGACATGGGTTTTGCCGTCGTGGACACCGAGGTCATCTCGGATGCCGTGGAATTGGCGTGCCGCGCCCCATCGCTGCACAACAGCCAGCCGTGGCGGTTCATCGTCGACGGCGTCGATGGCCAGGCCGTTCACCTGTTCCTCGATCCGGACCGCGCGCCCCGCCACACGGACACCACCGGCCGGGAGGCGCTGATCAGCTGCGGGGCGGTCCTCGACCACCTCCGCGTCGCGATGGCCGCCGCCGGGTGGCGAGCCCATGTGGAGCGATTTCCCAACCCCAACAATCCCGAGCATCTGGCGTCGCTGAGCTTCAGTCCGATGGACTTCGTCACCGACGGCCACCGTCGTCGCGCCGAGGCGATCCGGCAGCGGCGCACCGATCGGCTGCCGTTCGCGACGCCGCCGGACTGGCAGTCGTTCCTGCAACGGCTGACCGACACCGCGAGCTCGGCGTGGGTGCGCATCGACGTCATCGCCGACGGCTTCCGCCCGCAGCTGGCCGAGGCGTCACGGATGACCGAGGAGCTTCGCCTCTACGATTCGCCCTACCACGCTGAGCTGGTCGGCTGGACGACCGATGTCGGTGTCAGCGAGGGCATTCCGGTGGGCGCGCTCATCTCGGCCGCCGAGAACGAACGTGTCGAACTCGGTCGGCAGGACTTCCCCAAGGTCTCCTCCGGCGACCGGCGGGCCGAAGTGGCCACCGACCACGCCAAGGTACTGGTCTTGTCGACGTATGACGACAACCGCGAGGCGATGCTCCGCTGCGGCGAGGCGCTGTCCGCGGTGCTGCTCGACGCGACGATGGCCGGCATGGCGACCTGCACGCTGACCCACATCACCGAGGTGCCCGCGAGCCGGCAGATCGTGACGACACTGGTGGACGGCCAAGCCGCCCCCCAGGTGCTGATCCGGGTCGGGCTCGCACCGGGCGTGGACGATCCCGGGCCCGCCACGCCACGTCGCCCGCTCGACGAGGTGCTCGAGTTCACCTGCTGAGGCCCGCTCAGCTCGAGATTCGCTCAGAGACCTGCTCAGCCTCGGACGACCAGCACCGAGCAGTCCGGGAATCCGTGGATGGGGTGGCTGTTGGGGATCGTCAGCGACCCCAATGCCTCGGTGTCGGCCGGGCCCACCACCGCCAGCCCGATCCGCGGGTCGGACTCGGTGGTGTCGGGGTGCGACCGCAACCCTGCGGTGTCGGTGACGATCTCGACGTGCACGTCGGGATATCGGCGAACCCAGCTGTCGGTCCGCTGGTCGATCTGGCGCACGGTGGCGCCGCGCAATCGGCCCTCGTGCATCGCGACCCGCACGACGTCGTCGTTGGCGGGCTCGTCGGACAGCACCACGGTGATCACTCCGTCGGTCTGGGGCGTGCCGTCCCGCCGGCTGCGAATGATCGCCACGGGGCAGGCGGCCCGCTGCGCCAGCCGGGCCACGGTCGGACTGAACAGTGCCGACTCGTCACAGGGCCGGGGGTGGGACCCGACACAGATCAGCGACGCCCGCCGCGACTCGCAGACCAGCACGTCACCGGGACGGCCCAAAGACGTCACCACCTCCGTGGACACCGAGTCGTCCGCCTGGTGCGCGGCGTCTTCGGCTCGGGCGAGGACGGCCGAGACGGCGTCGATCTTCCCGGGTCGGGATTCGGGCTCCGCGGCGAGCGCATGCACGATCCGCAGCGACACGTCACGGTCGACGGCTTCGGCGACTGCCCAGGTCACCGCGTTGAGCGCCGAGCGCGACCCGTCGACACCGACCACGACGGGACCGCGTGACGGCGTCACTGATGTCCAGGCCGGCACGGCACTTCTCCTAACCGGCCCGGTTGGTTCGACCGTCGTCGTTGCCGGCGAGGTCGT
>MDTD01162885.1_pt1 | contig 26368 bp, 19 predicted proteins | sample 811221 | NCBI WGS metagenome assembly MDTD01 (sample SAMN05326646, study PRJNA326480) | marine metagenome | isolation source: seawater | place: Pacific Ocean: South West | collected 2011 | reverse complement strand
GAATTCAAAGCCGTTCATACCCGGCATCACCATGTCCAGAATCACCAGGTCCACCGGTGCCGTTTCCGTTTCAAGGAGGGTCACGGCCTCAAGGCCACTTTCGGCGACCAGCACCTCGTATCCTAAAGCCTCAATCATCTCCGAGCAGACTTCAATCACCCCTCGTTCATCATCCACTAAAAGAATCCGTCCCCGGCCGGCAACGATTCTTGCCACCTCATCCGGGGTATCCCCGGGATAGGCGCAGGTATTCTCCCCGTACCCTTCTGCCGCAGGCAGGTAGAACATAAAGACACTGCCCTTATCAGGTCCGGATTCCACCTGGAAGGTCCCCTTATGGCTTTTCACAATGCCGTAGGCCGTGGCCAATCCCAGACCGGTTCCCTGCCCCCGTTCCTTGGTGGTGAAAAAGGGATCAAAAATCCGTGCCATGGTGGCCTTGTCCATGCCCGCCCCCGTATCCGCCACCGAAATCCTGACATAGGCACCGGTGTTGTCCAGACCCAGGGTATGCTTCTCTTTGGCGTCCACCATCAGGTTATCCGAGCATATGGTGATCTTGCCGCCGTTGGGCATGGCCTGCCAGGCATTGACGTAAAGATTCATCAGCACCCGTTTTAGCTGGCCCTCATCCACCACAGTGGGCCACAGTTCTTTGTCCAGGTGCTGCTCAATGATGATATCCTTTTTGGTGCGGCCGAACATCTTCGCGGACATTTTGAGCAGGTAATTCATGTTCAGCTTGCAGTCTTCGTGGCAGTTTTTCTGGGCAAATCCCAGAAGTTGCCGGGCCATCTCCGCCCCGTTGTTCACATACTCGTCGATACTGGACAGACGGCGGTAGGCCTTGGAGTCTTTGTCAAAGCCTGCTTTGACCAGCGAGGCATACCCTTGGATTCCCATAAGAATGTTGTTGAAATCATGGGCAATTCCCCCGGCCAGGGTACCTAAGGCCTCCATTTTCTGGGCCTGACGAAGCTGGTCCTCCAGCATGAGGCGGTCAGACACATCCCTTGCCACACCGTATACCCCCTGGGATGCGGTGTCAGGATCATCCCCGGGCAGGGTAATGGCTGAGGCCTTGAGTTCCATGAAGGCAAAGGCCGCGTATGGATCGAACTCGGCATGGCGGTTACTTGCCTTTTTAAACCGGACATTAATCTCAAAATTGGTCTCAAAACTGCGGTCACCCTGTTTCCCGGATGTGACAGCCAGGATCAAGCCCTTGGCCCTGCCGCGGTCATCTTCGTGCAAAAGATCGACAAAGGGCATTCCTGAAAGGACATTGCGGGGAAAGCCCAGGACGGTTTCAAACTGATGATTGACAAAGGTAAAGCAGCCCCGGGTGTCCAGGGTAAAGATAAGATCCGGCGAGTTGTTGACCATGTATTGATACTGCTGCTCGGACGCTTCGAGACGGGCGGCAAAGGCCCGTTTTTCATCCAGAAGATTTCGCTGGGTCACCCCGTTTTGAACGGTTTTGACAAGTTCTGCATACTCAAAGGGCTTTTTTAAGAAATCCCATGCCCCCTGTCTCAGGGTTTTTACCGCAGATTCAACCGAGGCAAATCCGGTCATGATAATGATCAGCACGTCCGGGTCCATGGCAAAGAGGTGTTCCATGGCCTCATAGCCGTCCATCACCGGCATGGACATGTCCAGCAGCACCAGGTCGAACTGCTGTTCCCGGAAAAGCGCTACCGCTTCGCTGCCATTGGCGGCACCGGTAACCCGAAACCCTTCCCGCGAAAGACAGCGGGTGATATTTGCCACAATTTTAGGCTCATCATCAACAACAAGGATATGCTCAGGTTTCATATGGGCTTTCCGTCCGGTTTCCGCTCAGGCCGGCCTTTGATTTATTCCCCTCCCCTAAGCCTTTTCATAGCAGACCAGGCCGCAGCGCAGGCACCGGTGAGACTCCTCATTGGCAGCCTGAGAAGAAAATCCCGTGGAAAACCGGTCCTTTCTCTCCTCTCTGGATTTGGCAATCTCAAGGATGTTCCGTGGCGAGGGAACAACCTGGGTGAGGGTATTGACATTCTGGACCACGGACTTGGGGGTAATCATCCGTTGCGGGTCCGGCAGTTCGATCCCGTACATGAGATGGTGAATCAGGGTGGCGGCTCTCCTTCCGCCGTTAATAGCGGCAACGGCTGAAGAGTACTCGGAAATCACATCCTGGTTTGATAAGAGTCCCAACGGATTAATGAGATCGGGTTTTTTCTGCAGTTCCACCCCTTCCCATGCCAGGGTGCTGTCAACAGAATCCACAACGGCAGTTTCTTCGCCGTCTTCTTCGGCAGCAGCGTCTGCGGCACCGGGGACCACAAAGGCAAGCTCCGGGAAACGCCCGGAACCGATCACAAGGGTATCGGTTTCAATGATATGGCGTTCGCCGGAATCCAGGTCCACATACTCAATTGCCGTCAACGTATCGTCTTCTCCCATCAACTTGGTGATACCGGTGTTGTACTGGATGGTGGCACCGGCCTTGGCCATGGCGTCAATGGTGGCCTGGTCAAAGGAAGAGTCTTCCGGGGGTTTCCGGGAGATAACGACAACCTTCTTTGTACCGGACGACTTGAGGATCTCCACGGCGTCGGGCAACCGGATGCCGCCGCCGGCAATGACAACCGTATCTCCGTGTTCGATGGTAATGTTCGCATCATCTTTGCTGCGCAGCAGGTCGATGAGCAGGTAGGTGCCGGGAATGGTGTTTTCAGCCCCGCCCACACCACTGATGGCCAAACGCGAATCCCAACCGCCTGTGGCGGTAAATACAGCGTCATAATTCCGTCTCAGAAGTCCTGGAATGGTGAAGTTCACACCGGCCCTGCGATGGGTTTTCATTTCAACGCCAAGATCTTCAATCCCCTGAATATCCCAGTCCAGGACATCCATGGAGAGCCGTTCCCTGGCAATGGCCTTGCGCAGGATTCCCCCCATCTCTCCGCTGGCTTCGTATACGGTGGGCGAATGGCCCAGGCGGGCTGAAAAATACCCGGCAGCAAGCCCCTGGACACCACCGCCGATAATGGCGATTTTCTTGTCCGTGGCAGGGGCCTTGTAAGGCTGAATCCGCTTGTCCTGGTTCATCTCATAGTCACAGACAAAGCGTTTGAGGTGGTTGATCCCCACAGACTCGTCCTGGATGAGGCGGCGGCAGTCAAATTCGCAAAGCGCGGGGCAGATCCGTGATATAACCGTGGGAAATGGCATTCTCTCTTTAATGACCTGGAGGGACCCGTGATAATCCCCTTCACGGATCAGGCGGACATATTCCTTGATATCAATGCCGGAGGGGCAGGCCCGCTGGCAGGGTGTGGTGCATTCGTCCTTGGTGTATTCTCTCATGATCCGGCGGCTGGGGGAGGTCAGCCGGATGATATTTTTAGGACAGATGGCTTCGCAGGCACCGCAGCCCGTGCATTTTTCCTGGTCCACCTTGGGCAGGTGGTCCTCTCCTATGGACAACGCATCGAACTTGCAGGCGGTCACACAGGTGCCAAGCCCCAGGCAGCCGATCCTGCAGACCTTCATCCCGCCCATGAGCATGGATGCGGCACGGCAGTCCCGGACACCTTTATATATATAGTTGAGTTCCGCATCCGCGTTACCGTAATGGCAGCCGGGACCGGCAAATTCAGGTTCTTTTTCAGACATGGAAACGCCCATGATCTCGGCGATGGCCAGGGCCACATCCTCTCCTGCGGCCACACAGGAATTGACGTCCTGTTCTCCTCTGGCGATGGCCTCCGCATTGGGGGTACACCCGGGATAACCGCAGCCGCCGCAGTTAGCGCCGGGAAGGCAATCGTCAATGGCGACTACTGTGGGGTCTTCATACACATAAAACGCTTTGGATGCGATCACCAAGGCTGTGCCGATCGCTACACCTAAACCACCCATCATCAGAATTGATTGCAACATTATAACACGTCCTTCATAGTGTCTATATTGTTCTACTTGCTTCACTCGCCCGAAATAAACCACTCCTGTATATGCTCAAGGATGCTGAATTGTCAACCAATTCGGCAAAATTATTTGCCCTTCAGTGACGGTTCACATTGACAATAATCACCTGATACTGTAGGTACAGGTTGATTGTACGGGGTCGATTAGTGAACGGTTATAAATAAACTATGGGGACCAGCCTATGGATACCAATATTATAACGCTCAACGAGAACCAGCTGACATTTGAACCTGGGGAGACCATCCTTGATGTGGCCGCCAGGAACAACATCGAAATTCCCACGCTCTGCCATCTCAAACACACCATACCCACCAACACCTGCCGCGTCTGCCTTGTGGAAATCGCCGGCAAGGATGAACTTGTGGAGTCCTGTGTGACCAAGGCTGAGCCAGGCATGGTGATTCAATCCGAATCCCCCAAAGTTGTGGCCGCCCGAAAAGAGATTCTGGCCGCCATGCTCGCCACGGGAAATCATAACTGCGCCATCCGCGATCTGCCCACGGAAGACTGGACCGCCTTCCAGCTCAACGTGCTTGCGGCAGACGGGAAACAGGACCTTTGTCCGGTATGGGGGGACTGCGATCTTCAGGATCTCACCTACCGCTACCAGGTCAAGGCCACAGGCATGCCCGTCACTGCATGCAAGCATGAAACCGAACGGGCCAACCCCTTCATTATCAGAGATTTCTCCCGGTGCATCCTCTGCGGCAAATGTATCAAGGCCTGCCGGGAAATCCAGGTAAACAACGCCATTGAGTTCGGCTACCACGGCGAAGAAATGAAAATCATTGCCGGAGATGACGCCCACCTGAAAGATTCGGACTGCGTATTCTGCGGTGAATGTGTCCAGGTCTGCCCTGTAGGGGCGCTCATCCCGGACCGTGAATTTAGGGACGACAGGTTCAAACCCACCAAAGTGACCCGGACCACCTGCTCTTACTGCGGCGTGGGATGCCAGATGGACGTGTTTGTCCAGGACAACAAGATTGTCAAGATCGACGGTGCGGACCAGGATCTGCCCCCCAACAACGCCAGCCTCTGTGTGAAAGGCAGATACGGCTTTGACTTTGTCGCCTCCCCCAACCGCCTGACCACTCCTTTGATCAAAAAGGACGGCAAGCAGGTACCTGCCACCTGGGACGAAGCCCTGGATCTTGTGGCGGAAAAGTTCGAAGCCATCGGTAAGGAACACGGGGCCGATGCCATGGGCTTACTCACCTCCGCCCGGGTTACCAACGAAGACAACTACATGGCCATGAAGTTCACCCGGGGGGTGTTGAAGACCAACAACATCGACCATTGCGCCCGATTGTGACATAGCTCCACCGTAGCCGGTCTGGCTGCAGCATTCGGAAGCGGCGCAATGACGAACACCATTGCAGATATCGAAGAGTCGGACGTCATTCTCGTCACGGGCTCCAACACCACGGAAAACCACCCTGTCCTCTCCACCTTTATGAAGCGGGCGGTGCTACAGGGTAAAAAGCTTTACCTGATCGACCCAAGACGTGTGAAACTGGCCGACCATGCAGAAAAATGGCTGCGTCCCATGCCCGGGACAGACATTGCCTGGATCAACGGCCTGATGAATGTAATCATCTCAGAAGGCCTTCAGGACCAGAAGTTCATCGACGACCGATGTGAAAATTTTGAAGCCACAAAGGCCGTCGTTGAAAAGTATACCCCCGAACATGTTGAAAAACTCACCGGTATCCCGGCGGACGATCTTCGCCAGGTGGCCCGTGACTTTGCCAATGCAGGGGCCGGCACCATCTGCTACTGCATGGGCATCACCCAGCATACCTGCGGCACGGATAACGTCAAATCCCTGGCCAACCTTTCCATGCTCTGCGGCCACCTGGGCAAACCGGGCGGCGGCGTGAACCCCCTGCGCGGCCAGAACAACGTCCAGGGCGCCTGTGACATGGGAGGGCTTCCCAACGTCCTTACCGCTTACCAGCCCGTGACATCGGACGATGCCCGGGAGGGGTATGAAAAGGCGTGGCAGGTGAAAGGCATGTCCCCCACCCCGGGACTTGTGGCCACCGAAATGTTCAACAAGGCCTATGAAGGAGAGATGAAATCCCTTTTCATCATCGGTGAGAACCCCATGGTTTCCGATCCGGATCTCAACCATGCCAAGAAGGCCCTGAACAACCTGGAATTCCTGGTGGTTCAGGATATTTTCGAAACCGAGACCACGGCCATGGCCGATGTGGTCCTGCCCTCCTACTGCTGGGCAGAGAAAAACGGCACCTTCACCAACTCCGAACGCAGGGTCCAAAGAGTCCGGCGCGCCGTCGAGCCCCCCGAAGGCCCGAAACGGGATTGGGAAATTTTGTGTGACATCGCCAACCGCATGGGATACGGTTTCTCCTATGAGGACAGTCATGAGCTCTTCAAGGAAATAAGCGCTGTGACCCCCTCATACCGGGGCATCACCTGGGAACGTATCGACGAGGTCGGCATCCACTGGCCCTGCCCGGACACGGAACACCCCGGCACCCCCATCCTGCACACCATGCAGTTCACCCGGGGCAAGGGAATGTTCCATGCCATTGAGCATGTGCCCCCGGCAGAACTGCCCGACGACAGATACCCGTTTATCCTGACCACAGGCCGGGTCCTTTACCATTACCACACCGGCACCATGACCATGCGCACCGACGGCCTTAACATGCTGTCCCCGGAATGCTTCGTGGAGATTTCCGATGCCGACGCCACCCGCCTTGGTATCGGGGACGGCGAGATGGTCAACGTCTGCTCCAGGCGCGGCAGGATAAAGGCCAAGCTGCAGGTGTCCGACAAAGCCGTGGAAGGCACCATCTTCATTCCCTTCCACTTTGCCAACGCCGCAGCCAACAAGCTGACCAACGCAGAACTTGACCCCACGGCCAAAATTCCGGAGTTCAAAGTCTGCGCCATCAACATTGAGGCGGCCAAGGCCTAATAATTATCAGCGTTACAACCCGGAACCGCCCGTTGCCCTAATTTTCAGGACAACGGGCGGTTTTTTTATTGGTTCATGGACAAACCGCCCGTTATTTTGATAAATTTCTTGGATATGATGATTGCTTGGGCAATTCGAAACGGAATGCAATGATCCAACTATGACATATTGGTATGCAGTATAATTTTGATATAAAGACAGAATGAACCAAGACCCCCCACTCTCCAACCGGTGCAACCTGCCGCCCTGGAAAATTGTCTCCCGGGAATTCAACGCTTCCCCTAAGCCATTGCATATTCAGGGGATCCGACAGACCCACCGGCATTTTTTCCGCCGTCTGGCGAACCTGGATACCTGGGCTGAACGCGCCAACTGCTATGAGGACTACATGGAGGTGGCCTTCTGCCTGACACAGTGGCGCAGGGAAAATGACCCCACCGGGAAATTGAGCCTTAAACACAGTTATCTGCGTTTCCTTCGGGGATGGCTTTTTAACTCCGATTCGCCGGAAGGCGCTGTTTTGAAAGGATGGGTTGAAAAAAGGCTTGGCATCCCCCCCACCTACCACAACGGCCCCATTGCCAGCCGCAGGGATGAGGCCTATGCGGATTATATGGGGCAGCGCCTCAATGCAATGGCCCGGACCAACGCCATTTTTTCCCAATTGGACCTTTTATACGAATTTGTCCAGTATGAATTGAAACGCAGAGATCCCCAATGTACCCATATCACCCTTTACCGGGGCATTTACGATCTGGATGGACATGATGTGCTGGAGCGGATAGAACCGGACAAGATTGTGCTGCGGCTTAACAATCTCAACTCATTTACCCGGGATTTTGAACGGGCCTGGGAGTTCGGCACCCAGGTTATTGAAGTGGATGTTCCGGTGCCTAAAATTTTTTTTGACGGATCTTTTTTACATTCAAGTATTCTGCAGGGTGAGGAAGAAGTGCTGGTGATCGGTGGAGAATACCTGGGCAAACTGCGCTATTACTAAGGAGCAAGTATGGATCTTGGGCTGCTGTCGGGACAGCTTCCGCAATTGAGTTGGGAACAGATAGAATCCAATGCCCAGGCGGCTTTTCTGGGAGTGGCTCTGGGCGATGCCCTGGGGGCAACGACAGAATTCATGACGCCCCATGAAATCAAGTCAAAATACGGGGTTCACAAAAAGATGATCGGTGGCGGATGGCTGCGCCTGTCCCCCGGGGAAGTGACCGATGATACGGAGATGTCCATCCATATGGCCCGGGCGGTGATTGACGTGGATGGATGGGATTTGACCTCGGTGGCGGATTACTTTGTCAAATGGATGCAGAAGCGCCCCAAAGACATCGGCGCCACCTGCGCCCGCGGTTTGCGCACGTATATCCACAAAGGAACAACGCAGATGCCCTATAATGAATGGGATGCTGGTAACGGCGCCGTCATGCGGATCGTTCCCGTTGCAATTTATACGCTGGGGGACCAGGCCCGTTTAAACGCATATGCAACGCAACAGGCACACATCACCCATCACCATACCCTATCGGATGCGGCATGCATCGCCGTTGGCAGCATGGTTCAGGCGGCGATACTGGGGGCGTCCATAGCCCAGCTGCGAACACTCGCGGAGGATCTGATCCGCCGTCACCCTAAGTTTTCCTTTGAGCCTTACAACGGCCACAGCAGTGCTTACGTGGTAGACACCATCAAAACCGTATTTCACCATCTGTTTAACTCGAATGATTTTGAAAGCTGCCTGGTGGGGGTGGTCAATCAGGGGGGGGATGCCGATACGACCGGGGCCATTGCCGGAATGATTGCCGGCCCCCTATACGGGGGCCCAGCTTTTCCCAAAGCCTGGTGCAAACGCCTGGACCGGGATGTTTCCCGGGAGGTGCAACACCTGGCCCAGATGCTTGTCCGCAGGTCTCCCATGGCGCACCGCTCCACCCAACCCTGCACATAAGGCAGTTCACCCGTGGCAAGGGAATGTTCCATGCCATTGAGAATAAACCACCGTTTTGGATGACCCGATATTCCTGTCAGGATACCGGGAAATCATTGGTTTTGATCAACCCACGGACCACGGTCACAGGACAGCCGCTCTCATCAAAGCTCACCTCATCTGCCAGTCCTGCCTTTTCATCTATGCTGTCAAAATAGGATTTGTCGTAGCAACTCAGTCTTAATTTCAAACGGTCCCCCTCCCTGATGAAGGTACTGGTCAGTCCGTAGTCCACCTCGCCCAACGGTGTGGCGATGATATACCTGGGAATTTCCCGGCCCGAGCCTTCCCGTCGAACCTTGGTGGCAATATCCGTAACATCCCAGGAGTCCACGGGGAAATCATGGTTCCACACTGACTGCAGCGGGGTGCCGGCCACATAGAGGTGGTGGAATTCCATGCCGGCGGTACGCAAGGCATGGGCCATGTCGTGGATGGCATCGGCCGAATCATTCACCCCTCCCAGGAGCGGTACATTGACATACACGGTGATCCCCCGGTTATTCAGGCGACGGGTGAGTACGGCGTGATCATCGCTGATGTCACCGGCCTGCAGGGCCCAGGTTTCAATCTCCAGCCGCTGGGGGCCGACAACCGACAGGGCGTTGAGATCGCCCAGGGTATTGATCACGGCACGGGAATAATCCGCTGGGGACTGTACGAACGCCGCAGACTGTATCCGTACGGCCGTAACGTGTGAAATATCTTTGAGGGCTGTCACCAGACGGCAGACGTCGTGGAGGCTCTCCTTCACATCCCCGTCCCCTGCCAGCACCACATCGGTGATCCGGTGATCCCCCCGGATATAGTCCAGTTCCTGGCCTTTGGCATCAAAGCCTAAACGCACCCGGGTCATATGGAGCCGGTCCAGATTGTCCAGGCCGGTTTTTACAATGGAAGCCCCGGTCTGGGGTACTTGTGCCAGGGACGTTTGCAGCCTTTTGATCTCCTGATCCGAAGCCGAAGGATTCCGTGCACTCTGCCTCTCAGGGCGGTGTCCGATAAGATAGTCCTCGTTGCCGATCTTGGCCATATACTGGATATCGATGGTGCCCTCATCGTTGACCCGGATGTTGGTCAATTCATTGGCCAGGGGGGCAAAGGCCTTGAAATAATCCGGGGTATAAGGGGTCCGGATCCAGATGAAATTTTCGTTTTCCGCCACCCGTTCCACGGCCCAGCCGCTGGTGAACCAGTCCATTTTCCCAATTGGGGTGGCAGTGCAGATCCTGGGGATCACCCGGTCGGACAGGTGGGCCCGAAGGTGGTTGGCCGTATCAATACCATCGGACAAGGGCTTCCAATACACTGAGTTTCCGTGGATGGGGCTGCAGGGGATATAGATATAATGAAGTTCGGCACCGGCACCCCGCAACAGACTAAATAGCCGGGCCAGTTCGGGGCCGGTATCGTTGCAGTCCGCAAGAAACGGGGTCTGGATATATACGGCGATGCCGGATTTCACCAGATCGGAGATGATCTCAAGGCTTTCCGGCGACACCTCGTCCGGATGGATAAAATGGGTGGCCAGCTCCATGCGCTTACCGTGCTGCTGAAGTTCAAAACTCTTTTGTTTGAGGTAGTTGAGGTATGCCCCCTCTTTTTCCAGAAACAGGTCCGGGTAATAGGCCACGGACCGGGTGGCCAGGCGCAGGGTCCGGACATGGTCCACCGTCATCAACCCGTCGATGGTGGCGGCCATGTTCTTCCGGTTCATGAAAGGATCGCCGCCTGTGATCACCACCTCTTTGACCCGGGGGGAGTTCTTGACATGGAGAACCGCACGGGCCACGTCTTCCGGTGTGGGGTTGGGCTCGTTTCGGGCATCCTTGTGCTTTCTGAAGCAGAACCTGCAGTACACGGGACAGCTCATGTTCAAAAGAAAGATGACCCGGTTCTGGTACATCTGCTCCAGAAGGCCGTCATGGAACTGGCCGATCCAGGTGTTGGTGTGGCCGATGGACCCAAGCTCCTCCACAAAGGGCAGGTATTGGTAAGCCACATCCCTGGACACCATCATCTGCCTTATGGTGTGACGGGAAAGGCGCACCGGATACCGTTCAATAACGGCCTGAAGATCATTCTGCTGGCCGTCGGGAATATTCAGGTTGGTGGCCTGCACCAACTGTTTTGTATCCTTTATGGACACGTAGCCGTGGCCCGGAAGCACCTCTTCCAGCAGGGCTACCAGAAACCTGGACGGCAGCCGGACGCCGTTGAGGACAAGATTTTCTCCCCGGTCCTCCCCGATGGCATTCAGGACAGCCCTGAAAAATCCGGCCGGATCATTGTCAAATCCCGCGGCTGAAAGCAGGGCGGCAAATTTTTTATTGCCACTTTCGCTGCTGCCGCCCAGAACATCCGTAAAGGCCCTGCCGCAGAACTGCGCGTTCCCGTAAACGGTTAAAAACTCAACAGCCGCGCCGGCAAGCTGTGCCAATGGGATTTCCACCAGTATGCCGGAATACTTGAAATCCGCCCGGATGGTTGTGTTGGACTCTGTCACAATTACACCTCTTCTGCCTTGAATATGTAAAAAACAATATGTTCGGAAAACCCGAACCCCAGTATTTTGCCCAGCACGGCATCCTCTTTGCCGGCCGGGACCTGAACCACCAGGTATTCCGTGGCAAGATCCATATCCACCACCTGCTGCCACCCCATCTTTTTTTCCTTCAAAAAGGCGTAGATCCGGTGTGAGGGATCGAAAATGGATTCGCCCCGGTGCTTCAGATCATGTTCGAAAATGATATAGCTCTGGGTGGGATCCAACCCCCGTTTGATCCAGGAAAAACTTTGTTCCACCGGACCTTGATTGGCAGGGAAGGAATCCATGGTCGTCTCGGTTACAGGCTCAGTCGCCCAGGAGCCTGCAGTGATACGGGTCCACCTGGATGAACACTTCATCGCCCCGGCGGTAGGGAGAGCGTTTAACAAAATTGATCACATGGAGTACTTTGCCGGTGGGCAGTTCCACAAAATAGCTGACTTCTCCGCCCATATAACTGCGGTCAACGATTTTGCCCGTGAAATAGTTCATTTCAGGTTCACGGGACAGGTCCTCCCGGAAACCCAGGGTCATTTTCTGGGCCCGGATGACGATCTCTGCCCTGTCCCCGGGTGCAAATGGGCCTGCAGGATTAACCCTGACGGAGCTGCCGCCGGCCAGGCTGACGGTCAGATACCCGTTTTCTTTCGCCTCCACCCTGGCGTCAATGAAGTTGGAATGGCCCAGAAAATCCGCCACGAAATGATTGGCAGAATTGTTATACACCTCTTCCGGGTCCCCTTCCTGCTGGACAATGCCGTCTTTCATGACCACCACCTTGTCCGACATGGACAGGGCCTCCCGCTGGTCATGGGTAACGAAAATAGTGGTGACCCCCAAGACCTGCTGGAGGTTGTCAATTTCCCGTCGCATGTCTTCTCTTAGGTTTTCATCCAGGGCGGACAGGGGTTCGTCCATGAGCAGAACGTCGGGCTCGATGACAATGGCACGGGCCAGGGCGATCCGCTGCTGCTGGCCGCCGGAAAGCTGGGAGGGCATCCGGTCGGCCACCCCGGGCAGCCGGACGGTTTCCAGGGCCTTTTCCACCCGGGTGGTCATCTCATCCCTGGAAAATCCCCGATACTTCAGGCCGAAAGCCACATTGTCAAATATGGTTTTATGGGGAAACAGGGCGTAATTCTGAAAGATCATGCCAAGATTCCGCCGGTGTACCGGTGTATCGTTGATCCGCTTGTCCTTGATGTAGATATCCCCGGATGTCGGGGTCTCAAGGCCTGCCAGCATCCGAAGCAGGGTGGTCTTGCCGCAGCCCGACGGCCCCAGGAGGGTCACAAGCGCCCCTTCGGGGATATCAAGGTCCATCTGGGCCACTGCCGTTACCTTCCCGAACCGCTTTTCAATATTTTTGAACCGGACGAATGCCGGATTCTTATCCTGTGCCAAACTGTATTCTCCGCAAGTAATGTGGGGTTTGCCGCCGCCCGGAACAACATCCGGACGGCGGCCTGTTAACTATACAAGGACTGTCTTAGCCGGCCATGACCCGATCCCATTTTTCCGCCCAGTCCAGCTGGTGGCTGTTCCAATAGGCGGGATCCGCAAACAGGTAACCGTCCAGTTTGCCTGTGGGATCAAAGGCCGGAAGCTTCTGCACTTCCTCAGGCATGGGTACCTTGGTGGGATCCAGTGAGGGCGGATAATTCTGGCCCTTGGCCACGGCAATGGCCGCTTCGGGTTCCAGCATGAAGTTCAGCAGTTTCTGGGCCACGTCAAGATCCGTGCCCTTGAGCACGTACATGTATTCCATCCAGGAGTAGGTGCCGTCCGGCGACAGATAGCCAATGGGGTGTCCCTGTTTCTGGAGTGCGGCAACCCGGCCGGACCAGGCCACTGTGGCGTAAATCTCACCGTTGCCCAACAGGCTCATGAGTTCGGACCCGGATGCCCAGTATTTTTTGATCAGTTTACGCTGGGTTTTAAGGGCATCCCATACCGCCCCCTCATCCTTGATATTATTGGGATTCTGTCCGGTGTGCAGGGCCGCGTACCACATATTGGTCCTGAAATCACCGCTCCAGGAACCCAGTTTTCCCTTGAGGCTCTTGTCATAGAGCAGGGAGGCCCCTAGCTTTTCGGCCTTCTCCTTTGAGATCTTATCCGTGTTGTAAGCAATGCCGGTCTGTCCCAGATCATAGGGGGCGGCAGACAGTTTTCCGCCGGAGATGCCCTTTAGGGTATCGGTCATCTTGGTCATGACGTTTTTCAGGTTGGGAATCTTGGACTCGTCCAGTTCCACACCGAATCCCAGGTCCGTATACCTGGCATAGTCGTATACCGCAGACAGATGGGCGATGTTGAACTCCCCTCCGGGGGGATAGGAGGCTTTGACCTGGGTTAAAAAGGCATCCATGCCGGTGAAGGCGGCATCGACCACCTTGATGCCTGAGGATTTGGTAAAGGGATCAAAGGCAAACTGTCGCAGGGCTTCTGAGGTGGAACCACCCCAGGAGTGGCAGGTAATGGATTTACTGCCGGCCAGGGCCTGCCGGACCAGGCCGAAGGGTCCGCCCATGATTCCCAGGGCCGCACCAGCCATGCCTGCGAACTTTACAAAATCCCTGCGGGAAATATCTCCCTGCCTGTACGCGTCCTGTACATCATCCAGTCTTTTTTCCACGTCTTTTGCCATTGGTCTCTCCTTTCTTGGGGTTAACTATCGAAAGTGCTTTGTCTCTTACTTTTCTATTTTCTCTGATTCTATACCTTGCCCGGTCTGTATCTTATGCGCTGCCCCTGATCTTATGCGCTGCCTCTGGCGAACCGCCGGGACAAATACCCCGCAGCCAGCGGGATAGATACCGTCAATACGATCATCACAGCCCCCAGGGCGTTGATCTCCGGGCTGATGGAATTTCTGAGCATGCCAAAAATTTTCACCGGTACGGTCTGGTGCTGGGCCGTGGCCCAGAACAGGGTGGCCGTGACATCGTCAAAGGAAATGGTGAACGCAAACAGCATCCCCGCAAAGATGGCCGGGGCCAGCAAGGGAAAGGTGACCTCCCTGAAAGTCTGCAAAGGATTCGCCCCCAGGGACATGGCCGCCTCCTCATATTCCCTTTTGATCCCCACAAGCCTTGCCTGGACGATGAGCAGGACGTAGGGCAGGGTCAGAACCACGTGGCCGATGAGCAGCAAGGCAAAACTCTTGGGCTGCTGCAGCCACCGGATAAACAGGAGCAGGGCCACCCCCAGCACCACCTCGGGAATCATGATGGGCGCGATGAGCAGGGTATTTAAAAAATCTTTTCCCTTGAAGTCGTAACGGATAAAAGCCATGGCTGCCGGTACCCCGATGGCCGTTGAGAACACCGCGGTCAGCGATCCTAGGACCATGGAATTTTTGAAGGCGTCTAAAATGGTGGAATTATGGGACAGCTTGACAAACCACTTGAAACTGACCCCTTCCATGGGAAAAGAGCCGAACTGCTGGGGGTTGAAGGCCAGGATAACCACGGCCACAATGGGGGTGAACATCCATATATATACAAAGAGGGTATAGAGTTTGATCAGGGTCCATCCGGAGATAAAGCGTTTCATGCCGCCGTCCTATCCTTTGCTCAGGGTTTTAAAGATCTGGTTGATGCCCATGTACCGGTTGTAGGTATAGACAATGATCACCAGCAGGGTCAGCAGGATGGTGGAGATGGCCGATCCGAAAGGCCAGTCCAGAGTACCGATGACCCGTTTGAATATGAGGTTGGCGATCATGTCATTGCCGGGTCCCCCCAGGATCATCGGGGGCAGATAGGTACCGCAGGTCAGCACGAAGACCAGAAGACACCCGGCAGACACCCCGGGAAGACTCAAGGGAAGCGTCACCTCCCGAAAGGCCTGCCACTCCGTGCATCCCAGGCTTTTGGCCGCCTCGGTAAGACTCTTGTCGATTCCGTCCAGGCTCACGTAGATATTGAGGATCATAAAGGGCAAAAGATACTGCAACAGCCCCATGATCACGGCCCCTTCGTTGTACAGCAGGCCGATGGGACTTGAGATGAACCCGGCCTCCATGAGCAGGTGGTTGATCAGCCCGGAATCCCCCAGGATATTGATCCAGCTTAAGGTCCGTATGATAAAACTGATCCAGAACGGCAGCATCACCAGCAGCATGAGGTAGGGTTTGAGCCGGGACTCGGTCCTGTAAAAGAAATAGGCCGGGACATACCCCATTATCAGGCAGAGGATCACGGTTTCCAGGGCCACCCTCAGGGTATCCAGCAAAATGGAAGGATAGAAAAAATCCGCAAAAAACTTGGCGTAATTCCCCATCTGGAATGCCGGTATATCCTGGCCGCTGGGGGCCCTGAGCCAGAATGAGTAAACCACGACAAAACAGACCGGAACGACGAGGAGCAAAAAGACGGCTGTCAGCGACGGTGACAGCAACAGCCAGGGTTTCCACGGTTTTTCTTTCATGAGTCCTTTCCTTGTGGGTGAAAACAGGTTTGACTATTAGGATACAAGAGGCGTGCCGGAAAGACTACCATAACACTAACCATCTGATAATACAAAACTTTTGCAGATACGCCCATCAAGCTTGATTCATAAATGCATCACGCAAAACAAGATAACCTACTGAAATAAAAACCAAATTGATTCGATTCAAAATAGAATCAAGCCAATTTCGATCGATACAGCACAAGCACAGGGGGTTGTGACGATAAGATTCAGGATTGAATCAACTCAAGACCGTACTTTTTTAATTTCCTGACCACGGTGGGCTGGCTGATACCTAAGAATTCCGCCGCTTCCCGTGTGGTGCGGCAACGGCCGGCAGCCTCGGCCATAAGGTCCCGTTCCAGGGCGGCAAGCTTATCGGGAAGGGAGGTGTTTTCCCCATGGGGCCGGGACGCGTCCGCCTGGACCGGGGCCGGAGGACGCAGGGAACGGATGAGATAGTCGTCGAGAAAGCGCCTGTCGCACATGACCACGGCCTGCTTGATGAGATTGATCAATTCCCTGACGTTGCCGGGAAAGGCATGGGATTTAAGGGCGTCGTATCCCTTGTGCCCGATGTAGGCCCGCCGTTTGTACCGCTTGTTGTTCTGCTTCAGGCAGATGGCCACAAGCTCCAGGATGTCTTCGGGGCGGTCCCGCAAGGGGGGGATGGAGAGGGTAAAGGTGTTGAGGCGGTGAAAAAGGTCCAGGCGGAACTTCTTGGTCCGGGTATGCTGTTCAAGGTTCCGGTTGGTGGCGGCCAGGATCGTGCAGTCGATGGTTTTTGGCATGGTGCCGCCCACCGGCATGATCTCATGGTCATCCAGGTATTTTAACAGCTTTGCCTGTACCCCGGGGGAGAGTTCACCGATTTCATCCAGAAAAAGGGTTCCCCCGTCCGCCAGTTCGAAAAGCCCGGCCTTGCCGCTTTCCCGTGCGCCGGTAAAGGCCCCTTTCTCATAGCCGAACAGCTCGGCCTCCAGCAGGTTTTCCGGCAGGGCGGCGCAGTTGATCTGGATAAAGGGTTTATCTCCCCTAACCCCGTTTTGGTGAATGAATTTGGCCAAAAGGCCCTTGCCCGTACCGGACTCTCCCTGAATAAGGATGTTGGAGGCATCCATCCGCGCCAGCTTCAGGGCCAGGTTCACGGTGAGCTTCATGGAGGAACTCTGGGCGACGATATTGTTCTCCTTGAGTTCCATCAGGGCGAGACCGGTAAGCTCCTCCCGCATTTTCTCCGAGGCCTGGCGGACCTGGGCCAGTTCCCGGCGCATGTCTTCAATTAAAGAGATATCCCGTTCGTTGACCACCACATAGGCGATATCTTCATTTTCGTCAAACACCGGGGTGCCCGTGACCAGGAGGGTGTATCCGGATCTCGGGGTACTCTGCACCAGGCTGACCTGGCGGCGGGTCTCCAGCACCTCCTGGGTGGCGGACCGGTTGATCTGTCCTTCGTCCACCAGGCTTTTCACATCACGGCCCAGGACGTCATCCGCCCGGATCCCGTTGAGGCGTTCCGCCGCCCGGTTCATCCGGAGAATCCGCCCCCGGCTATCGCAGATCAGCAGGCCGTCCGCTGACCGGTTGAAGATGGCATCCAGGTATTTGCAGGTTTCAGGATCCATGGACGATGTTTCCGTCGAACAGGGTGAAATCGACCTTGGTTTCTGCCAGGGTATCCGGATCAACACTGAAGATATCCCGGTCCGCCACCACGATGTCCGCGTATTTGCCCGGGGTCAGTGAGCCTAGGATATCCCCGCAGCCCGACACCCGGGCCGGGGTCAGGGTATAGGCCTTAAGCGCGGCTTCCACCGTCAGCCGGTGTTCGGGGTACCAGCCGCCGGCCGGTGTCCGGTTCATCCGCTTGCGGCTCACCGCGGAATAGATACCGGCAAAGGGGTTGGGATCGGCCACCGGGGCATCGGAGTTGAGCATCAGGGGCAGCCCTGTTTCCATTATGGGTTTGAGGCTGTAGGCAAATTTACCCCGCTCACCTGCGCATTGGTCGATCATGGAGATATCCAGGCTCAGGTTGTTGGGCTGGCAGGAGGCGGCAAGATTTTTCAGCCGGGCCATCCGGTCCAGGTCCTCGGGAAGGATCATTTGGATATGCTCCAGGCGGTGGGGCAGATGGCAGTTGCTCTGCCCTGCGGCCTCCACACGGGCGAACATTTGGATCATTTCCCGGCAGGCCCGGTCTCCGATAGCGTGAACCATGCAGCTCAGGCCGGCCCGGTCAGCCATGGTTACCCCCCGCTGGATGTCTTCCACCGGGGTCAGCGGCATGCCGAAGTCCGCATCCAGATAGGGTTCGGTCATCCATCCGGTCCTGGCACCCATGCCGCCGTCGGCAAAGAATTTTACCCAGCCGATTCTCAGGGTGTCATCCCCGAAACCGGTGGTGAGTCCGAGCTGGCAGGCCTGTTCAACGGTTTCCCCGGGCAGGGACACATGGCAGCGAAGTTGCAGCCGGCCGGCCCGGTGGAACTGCTGCCAGACGGAAAGGGATTCCGCACCGTCCTCACCGCCCATGAGCCGGACATCATGGATGGCTGTCAATCCCAGGGCGTGGGCACGGGCCGAAGCCTTTTCAAGGTTGTCCATGAGCTGTGCCCGGGTCAGTGCCGGCACCTGCGCCGATATAAGATTGATGGCCAGCTCCTTGAGCACCCCGGTGGGTTCACCTCTGTCGTCCGTCACCACCACCCCGCCTTCCGGGGCCTTAAATCCGTTGCCGATGCCGGCAGCCTCAAGGGCCCTGGAATTGGCCACGGCCAGATGGCAGTCGCACCGCCAGATACACACCGGATGGTCCGGGGCGGCACGGTCCAGATCCTTTCGGTCCGGCATCCGATTTTCCGGCCATTCCGATTCATTGAATCCCTGTCCCAGGATCCAGGTACCCTCGGGCACCCGGGACGCCCGTTCCCGGATCATCTCCTCCATCCGGGAGAAGGAATCTGCCTTTTCCAGGGCCAGGCTGTCCAGGTTTTTGGCCCACTCAAAAAAATGAAAGTGGGTATCCCACAGGCCCGGCAACACCAGCCGGCCGTCCAGATTGATCACCCGGGTTTTGGGGCCGGCCATGGAAAGGATATCGGCATCGCCGCCCACCGCCGTGATCTGTTTGCCTGTGACGGCCAGGGCCGTTGCCGACGGCAGCAAAGGATCCAGGGTGTGAAGTCTGCCGTTGTGCAAAATGATTTTGGGTGTGGGTTCTGACATCATACGATATATCCTTGCGTAAAGGGATCGGTGGGGTCCAGGGAAAAATAGTGAAGGCCGGTGATCCATGCCCGGCCTTTAATCCGTGCGACATATGCTGTTTTACCGCCGATATCGGTTTGGTCCACCACGTCGGCGTCAAAGGCGGTACCTAAGGGGCTTAAGTTCCGGTAGGCCTGGTGCATCCCCAGTTTCCCCCGGTGGCAAAGAAGGGCCAGCTTGGCCGCTGTTCCCGTGCCGCAGGGGGACCGGTCCATATGGGATTCGCCGTAGACCACCACCCCTCGTCCCCAATGGCCGTCTCCGTCATGGGTTGAGGTGTGGAATTCCGTGACATCAATGGTATTGACCTCGGGCCGCAGGGGATGGACTACCGTCAGTTGCTCGTTGGCCGCATCGATAATTTTCATCCCCAGGTCCACCAATTGTTTACGGTTGTCCATCACCGGGGATATCCCCAAAAGATCACTGTCCACCATGGCAAAGTATCCGCCGGTGCAAACCAGATCCACCACGATACGCCCGTACCCGGGCACCTCAATTTCACGGTCCGTGTCATGGACAAAGGCGGGCACCATATTGATGGCCACAGAGATCACCTCGCCGTTCACAACCTGGGCCCTTGCATCCATAACGCCGGAAGGGGTATCCACCAGCACCTGGTTTTCCCCTTCAACAAGTTCCAGGAAACCGGTTCTGGCAAGGGTGACCACCGCCCCGATGGTGGCATGGCCGCAGAGGTACGGATACCGCTTGGCATCCATATAGATCAACCCGAATGCCGCCCCCGGGGTCACCCCCTCGGTGACCATGGCCGCAAGGATACTCCTGGATCCTCGGGGTTCCTTGGTGGTCAGACAGCGGACATAATCGTAATGTGCCTTGAAATAGTCCAGTTTATCAGACATGGTATCGCCGGGAACCGCTCCGACACCATCCACAATCAGACGCGTGGCCTCACCTTCGGTGTGTGAATCGATGGTGGTGATGAGAGATTTCGGGGATGAAAAAATGGATGCAACATCGTTTAAAAAAGCCATAAGAAGAATGTCCTTGCTGATTAAATCGGGGTCGGCACTGCAACGAAAAGTTAGCATCAATGGTCCCGGCGGATCAAGTGCTTTTCAAGAAAGCCTGCGAATTCCTATATCTCCTCCCGGATGACTTTTTCCCCCACCGTTTCAATGAGCTGATCCAGAATCATAGCATCCTGGCGATCTGCAGGACGCCAGGCGTTTCGAAGCACCCAGTCCCCCGAATCGTTAAACCCCATATCAGATATGACGATTTCCGTGTATTTGAGCCTTGGATCATCCTTATGATGCGGCCATACTTCAAACGCGCGGATATTGGAGACTTCCAGGGTGAATCGCTCACAGATCCTGGGAAGTATATATTCAACACAATTGGTTGCCGATACACCGGCATCGTCCCCCTGGTCAATCAGGAGCACCCAGGCCGTTCCGCTGGTGGCTTCGTGGGCGATAATAAGGTGGCAGAACGAATCCATCAGGCTTGGATCGTTCTGCTCTCTTTCAGTCCCCGTACCTTTCCAGTTGTAGATGGCTGAATATGTTATTTTAAAATACATGGCTTTCCGAACAATCCTCCCGTCCCTTTTCTTATCTTTTATCATAAAAGAAGGCCACAGGCTCTGTGAATAATTCTGGAAGTAATTTTCCAGATGGATTATACCCGTTTTAAAGTGATGATGATCAATTATCTTTGAACGCTCAAAGAGAAGGCTAAAACACGACAGTGTTGTCAGGAGGGATCTATGGTACCCAAGCCTAAAGTGGTATTGATCACAGGATGTTCATCAGGCATCGGCAGGGCCTTAAGCATTGCTCTGCATGAACGGGGATGCCGGGTTGCAGCCACGGCAAGAACCCTTGCAGACATAGAAGACCTTGAACGCATGGACATGGCAACCCATTGCCTCGACGTTACGGATCCGGATCAGGGGGCACAGGTGATTGATGCAGTTATCGCCCAAGAAGGCGGCATCGACATCCTGATCAACAATGCGGGTTATGCCCTGATCGGCCCGGCCATCGAACTGCCCCGGGATGAACTGATCAGGCAACTTGATACCAACGTGGTCGCCCCGATGACCCTGGCAGCCCAGGCTGCCCGGACCATGAAAGAAAAAGGGAGCGGGATGATCGTGAATATCGGTTCCATCTCCGGCATCACGCCCACACCATTTTCCGGGGCGTACTGCGCGTCAAAAGCCGCCTTGCATGCCCTGTCCGATGCCTTGCGCATGGAACTTACAGGCTTCGGCATCCATGTAATGACGGTGCAGCCCGGAGCCATCCGGTCCGATTTCGGCAATGCTGCCGGAAAGACCATTGCCCGTGTGCTGAAGGATACCTCCTGGTATCTGCCCATGAAGGCGGCTATCGAGGCCCGTGCCAATGCCTCTCAAAAAGATGCCACACCGACGGATGTCTTCGCATCCGCCCTTGCGGACCACATCCTTTCAGATGAGCCGGATGCCGTGGTCCGGCTGGGAAAAATGAGCGCCATGATTCCCATGATGAAAAAATGGCTGCCCACAAAAATTCTGGACCGGATCTTAAAAAAGAAGTTCGGACTGGCCTGACCCTGCTTTCCCCAGGACTTCTGAGCCTATCTTTTTTTAACTTCCGGTATTATAGCGCAAAAACAGTGATATTTCACCACCCGAAGTTTGGCAGGTATCCCACACCGGATTGACCGAATATCCCGATCATATCCAATACAGCGGCTCTCCTGCTCTGCCGCTCAATGATGGAACAGGAATTGCAGATGCATTGAAGTACGATTGCAACACCCATAAAAAGGAGAATACCATGTATCAGGATATTGGATTGATTATTTTGGGAATATCCCTGTTCTGCCTCATTTACAGCGGAAGTGTTATCCACAAAGACACCGATGCAAAGGAAAGACAGCAGGGGTAGTAACACCGGAGACCAACAAAAACTCACAACGCATGTTTCGTTATACAAGTGACTATCAGGGGGTAATCTCCCTGTTAGTCACTTAGACACATTCACGACACCCGGATGGATCTCAGAAGGAACCAGACAGTTCCGGCCCCGGGCTTTCGCCTTGTAAAGCGCCGCGTCCGCCCGGACGATGATTTGCTCCAGGGTATCCATCCCCCGGCTGTCCACAGCCAGACCAAGGCTGATGGTAACAAAGATCGTATCCCCTCCGGAGCTTACCGATGTGGCTGCCAAGGCCTGCCTTAACCGGTTGCCGATGGTGGCAGCTGCCTTGCCGTCCGTATCAGGGAGGATAACCCCGAATTCTTCCCCGCCCAACCGTCCGAAAATATCCGTGTCTCTCAGGATGCCGGCACAGACCCGGACCAGATTTTTCAAAACCAGATCCCCGGCGGAATGACCGTAGGTATCGTTGACCGCTTTAAAATGATCCACATCCACCATAAGCAGAGAAAAGGGCTGCCCGGATTTTCGCGTAGCTTCCAGTGCCTCAGCACCACAGGTCATAAACGACCGCCGGTTGGCCGCACCGGTGAGCGGATCAATGGCGGCCAGCCGCCGCAGATCCTTTTCCTTTTTCTTCAGGGCGGCCTGTTCGGTGCGCAGGGCCTGGATTCTATTGCCCAGGGCAAAAGAGAGAAGCACAGCGGCAACGGCACAGCCCCCCTGAAAGGCATAAAAGCCGGGAAGGGAAAAGGAGATGGTGCCCGAAGCGGTCAAAGCAAAGGACATGGCACCGATCACGAAAATTCCCCATGCCACCATGTACAGACGGGCAGGCTTGAACCCCAAGGACTTGCTCCGCCATGAAGCCAGGACCATCATCACGGGGATGACGATGCCCAGCAGGCTCAGCAACGTATTCACAAACCGGGCAGCAACAACGGTATTTAAGACAATGAGTATGCAGGTCAGGCCGCAGAGGGCCAAAAACATCCTATCAATCCGGGGGGCCAGTATCCGGGTCATGAGAAAAGACCGGGTCAACAGGGCCATGGAAGCTGCCATCCCCCCTAAAAAAGACCGGTTCAGCAACCCCACCAGGTCAGAATTACCTTTAATAACATACTGCCCTGTCAGGCCGTTGATCCCCATGAAGTAAAGGATGACACAGACCAGATGGATCACATACCACAGATAGCTCAGGTCATTGAAGGAAAAATAGAGCAGGAGGTTGTATACGGCCACCGCACCGATGATACCGAAAAAGAGGCCGAAGCCAATGGCTGCAAGACGGCTTTGCTCAAGACAGTCATACCAGGTACTAAGCTTAGGTCTGAGCACCAGGGCGGTGTCGGACCCTATCTTTAGATAATAATGACGGGTGCCGGGCCCAATGTCCATTTCCACCATTTCATTGTCATGGTGCCCGGTCCGGTTGTCCGCAATCAAACTGCCGGTTGGGCCGTCGTATAGCGTCCAGCGAAGCCGGCCCGGAAATCCGGCCCCCGGGGTGAATATCCGGTCAATGGACACCGCTCCACGATTTCCCAATTCGGTTCCCACATGGAACCGGAGCCAGAAAACCGATTCGGACAGCCCGAAATTCAATCCGTCTTCGTGCAGGGGAAGGAAACGTTGCGCCTGGACAGTTTCCTGAATCTCTCTCCAGGTCAGGTGCCCCCCGGGATCTTCAAGCACGTCCATATATGGGGCCAGAAGATCTTCCGAACGCTCCCGGGAAACCCGCAGCAACCGGTCACCGGCATGCACATCAGCCACCAGTAGCACCACGGCCAAGGCCAGCAAACAAAAAAACCTGTAATTCAATTTCAGATGCCGCAACCCCATTACATCCCTTCCGGAATTATCGTCATGGATCTATATCATGATGGAACCTAGCAATCGTAATGTATCTACCAAGTGAAGTCAAATTTCACGCGGTTTACAAAAGCCATCCAGAGAAGGGGCGGCGGTGTAACGCATCATTCATTGATGTTTGCTATGATCGGGGCTGTTGAACACAAAGGGAATCAGGAACACAATACAGGCCACCAGGAAGAAAAAGGCACCCAGAAAGCCGATCATATCGCCGGCTTTCAGGCTGCCCCAGCAAAAGAACAGGGCTGAGATGATAAACAATCCCCAGCCCCAGAGCTGGCAGGTTCTCTCCAGTTTATCTCCATGCTGTGCCATATCGTTGCCTTTCATTTACTATGTTGGCCGGCCCGGGGCAGCGCCAAAACCCGGGCCGGCTTTGGGGGTGAACAATTACCTGGAGAAACCGTTAGGGCACAGTTACCGCATCCATGGCACGTTGTCCCAGATCCGTATGGTGCATAATACCTGTAAACGGCACCTGTGATCCGCCGGGACCTTTTGAAAATACCAGGACCGGTGTGCTGGTATGGGTGCCGGTGTTCCAGACCACATGCTGGTCTGAAGCCACTTCCAGGGCCAGCAGGTTTTGGCGGTTGTCGTATAACTGGTAAACAAAAAAGGCATCTTTATTGTCCAGTTTAGGAACGGTTTTGGAACCTAAGTAACTGTGGCCTTTTTTATAGATCGGATTGTCCTCGGTCTCAAGAATTCGTGCGGCCTGGGTCTGTGTAATCGGAAATGAGGTGTACTCATTAATCAAATCGGCCAGGGCAGCAGGGGTTTTATCAGCGTCTGAAAGCCGGTCAAATTTTTTGAAGATATCAGTATAGCTCAACTGCTGGGCATAGAGCTTGTCCAGTATCGCAGGATCCCCAAAGTTATAGTTCGGCTTGTGTTTTCTGTCTTTAAACATCTCACCGGACAGCGACCTGGGTTTAGGAATGCTCTTTCCGGTATAGCTGAAGCCGAAACCGCCGGTGGTGTGATCGGCGGTGACGATGACCAGAGTGTCGTCCCTGTCTTTTGCCCAGTCCAGGACGTAGTTAACGGTTTCATCGATCCGCATCATTTCGTGAAGCATGAGACCGGCATCGTTGTAATGGGCGGCCCAGTCAATCAAGCCGGCTTCCACCATCAGGAAAAAACCATTGTCGTTTCGGGACAGGATGTCGATGGCCTTTGCGGACATTTCCTTGAGGGTCGGTGTTTTTCTTTTCGGATCATCAAGGGCGTTGCTTACTCTAATCGCATCGGGCATGGCCGAGTATGAAAAGAGTCCCAAAAGTTTTCCCGAAACAGCCTCCATCTGCCCTTTGGTAAATGCAAGGCTGTATCCTTTGGCCTTTGCTTCCTCAACCAGGTTTCTGTCATCCTTACGCTTGGATTTGATCCGGACGGCGCCTTCGGTCATCTCTTGAAGTGATTTTCTAACGGCAGAGGCCTTGTCGTTGGCAGATTTCGGAATCCAGTGACGCAAACCGCCGCCCAGCATTACGTCCGGCCCCAGTGCCAGCATTTCTGCGGCAATTTCATTTTCCATTTTACGATGGGCCTGGTGGGCGGCGAAGGCGGCCGGGGTGGCATGGGTCACCCGGGTATCGGATATCAGGCCGGTGGATTTTCCGGCGGCTTTGGCCCGTTCCAGAACAGTCTCTGCCCGGTTTCCGTTATGATCCAGGCCGATCATCTCGGAACCGGCGAATTTGCCGGTGGCCATCTGACTGCCTGACGCCGCGGAATCCACCACAAGCACATTGTCGGCATAGGTCATGGACAGCCCCATGCTGCCGCCCTGGTCCATGAGTTTGTCGAACCCGGTGAGCCGGTCTGCCAGTACGGGCTCCTTTGCCTGACGGGCATAGGTAAGCAGCATGCCCACCTGTTCCGGCCCCATGCCGTCACCGATAATCAAAATCACATTTTTGGGTTTGGATGTTGTCCTTCCAAGTTCAGACTGCTTTGCGGCGCAGCCGGTAAAAAGGAAAAAAGACAGCACAAGGACCGTAATTGCGTTGAAACGGATTTTCATCTATACTCTCTCCTTGAATTGGCCCGGCTTTTGGTGCAGCCGGCCCGGTTTAAATAAGAATGGCCGTCCTTGTTACCCTGCACGGAAAGAAGGACGGCCATTTGTTTGACGCTTTTTTTCGTTAGACTCTTGTGGCTTACTTCTACAAAGACGATATCGCCCTTGGCCTGCCTCCCTTACTGCTTAATCCATCTGGGAACGATGAACTTATAATTCTTATAGGGTTTGGCAGGGGGATCGGTAAAAATGGCGATCATCTCGCCGTTCTGCACCTGGTAGTGCCCGATGGGCACATCGCCGCCGGCTCTCATGACGTGGTTCTCATCCCATTTCCACATGCCGGTCTCGCCCTTGTAGCCGTTGGCGG
>MDTD01157328.1_pt1 | contig 26382 bp, 25 predicted proteins | sample 811221 | NCBI WGS metagenome assembly MDTD01 (sample SAMN05326646, study PRJNA326480) | marine metagenome | isolation source: seawater | place: Pacific Ocean: South West | collected 2011 | reverse complement strand
TTAGAGCGATCGCCTGTCACGCGATAGGTCGAGGGTTCGAGTCCCTTCACTCCCGCCACTAAATGATAATGATTCTCAATTAAATAATTCAGTTAATAAATAAGCCACTAATAACGTGACTAATTTTCACTATAAATAACTTCAAAAAGATCTATAAAACCCCTCAATTAGTGCAGATATTAAAACTTTAATTATATAAAAAAAACTACTATAGTATGAATCTTATCAAAATTTTCTTATTCAAAGATTAAAATTTAATTATATGACTGCGGATTTTTTAAAAGATTATTTACCTATAATTTTATTTCTTATAATTGCCTTTGGACTAAGTTGTGCTTTCATAGTAATAAATTTTATATTATCACCTAGGCACCCCGATCCAGAAAAACTATCAGCTTATGAATGTGGGTTTGAACCATTCAACGACTCAAGGATGGAATTTGATGTAAGATTTTATTTAGTAGCAATATTATTTATTATTTTTGATCTTGAAATAGCATTTTTATTTCCTTGGGCTATCTCTTTGGGAAATATAGGAATATTAGGTTTTGCATCAATGATGATTTTTCTATTCATACTTACGGTTGGATTTATTTATGAATGGAAAAAAGGTGCTTTAGACTGGGAATAAAAATTAATTGAAATGAATAAAAAATTAGATCAAATACCTGATGAGTTTAAACAATTAGCTGACGATTTCAGCAAGAATGGTTTTATAACGACCTCACTAGATAATTTAGTTAATTGGTCAAGAGCCGGTTCTTTACATTGGATGACCTTTGGACTTGCTTGTTGTGCAGTTGAAATGATGCAAACAGCAATGCCAAGATACGACCTTGAAAGATTTGGTGCAGCTCCAAGAGGATCGCCTAGACAGTCTGATGTAATGATAGTTGCTGGTACACTTACAAATAAAATGGCACCAGCACTTAGAAAAGTTTATGACCAAATGCCAGAGCCAAGATATGTAATTTCAATGGGCAGTTGTGCAAACGGTGGTGGATATTACCATTATTCTTATTCAGTAGTTAGAGGATGTGACCGAATTGTTCCAGTTGATGTCTATGTACCTGGATGCCCTCCTTCAGCTGAGGCGCTATTATATGGAATTATGCAATTACAAAAAAAAATTAGAAACAAAGGCTCATTTGAAAGATAATATGAACAACTTAATAGACTTAGAAAAAAAAATTAATTCAAAATTAGCGACTAAAATTAATAGCTCAAAAATAAATCATGATCAAATTTATATCGAAATCGACAAAGAGGACTTAATTGATGTAATCCTTTTTATGAAAACAAATGCGGATACAAAATTTAGACAATTAATTGATATTACTGTAGTTGATTATCCTGAACAAATTCAAAGATTTAAAATAGTTTATCTATTCTTAAGTCATGAGTTTAACCAACGAATGATTTTAAGTTATTCTATTAGCGAGAATGAGGTAATTCCATCAATAACTTCTATTTTCCCTTCTGCAAATTGGATGGAACGAGAGGTATTTGACATGTATGGAGTAAATTTTAAAGATCATCCAGATCTTAGAAGAATATTAACAGACTATGGTTTTGAAGGTCATCCTTTAAGAAAGGATTTTCCTTTAACTGGTCATTCGGAAGTAAGGTTCAGTGAGGAAAAGAAAAAAGTTATAAGTGAGCCTGTAAAGTTAGAACAAAACTATAGGAACTTTGACTATGAAAGTCCATGGGAAGGCACACAATATATTAAGGATCAATCAGAAAATAATGACAAAAAAAATTAAAAATTTAAATTTAAATTTTGGACCTCAACATCCTGCAGCTCATGGTGTTTTAAGACTGATATTAGAATTGGATGGAGAAGTAGTAGAGAAAGCAGACCCTCATATTGGGTTACTTCACAGAGGAACTGAAAAATTGATAGAAAATAAGACTTACATGCAAGCAGTTCCATACTTTGATAGATTAGATTATGTGGCACCAATGAATCAAGAACACGCGTTTGCTCTTTCGATTGAAAGAATATTAAAAATTGAGGTTCCCATAAGAGCACAATATATAAGAGTAATATTTTGTGAAATTGGAAGGATTTTAAGTCATATTTTAAATGTAACAACTCAGGCTTTAGATGTAGGAGCTTTAACACCTTCTCTATGGGGATTTGAGGAAAGAGAAACATTAATGACATTTTATGAAAGAGCCTCTGGCTCTAGATTGCATGCTAATTACTTTAGAGCTGGAGGAGTTCATCAAGATTTACCTGCAGGATTGGAAAATGATATTGCTAAATTTTGTGATAGTTTTCCAAGAATAATAAATGATTTAGAAAATTTATTAACGGACAATAGAATCTTTAAACAAAGAAATGTTGATATAGGCATTGTTTCAAAAGAGGATGCTTTAGATTATTCTTTTAGTGGTGTTATGTTAAGGGGATCAGGAGTACCTTGGGATTTAAGAAAGTCACAACCGTATGATTGTTATGAAAATTTAAAGTTTAAAATTCCAGTTGGTAAAAATGGTGATTGTTATGACAGATACTTATGTAGAATTGAAGAAATGAAAGAAAGTGTTTTTATAATTAAACAATGCCTGGAAAAGATGGAAAAAGGTCCTATTAAAAGTTTAGATGGAAAAATTACTCCACCTTCAAAAAAAGAAATAAAGCAGTCAATGGAGGCATTAATTCATCATTTTAAACTATTTACAGAAGGATACCGTGTTCCAAAAGATGAAATTTATACAGCTGTAGAAGCGCCAAAAGGAGAATTTGGTGTCTATTTGATTTCAGACGGATCAAATAAACCATATAAATGTAAAATTAGAGCTCCTGGATTTTCACATCTACAATCAATGGATTATTTAATTAAAGGTCACATGTTAGCTGATGTTCCTGCAGTTTTAGGATCTCTTGATATTGTTTTTGGTGAGGTAGATAGATGAGTTTAAGAAGACCAGCTAAAGATCAACCAGAAAATTTTGAATTTAGTTCTTCCTCATTAGAAGCAGCTAAAATGATTATTTCAAAATATCCTGAAGGAAAAAAACAAAGTGCGGTAATGGCGTTACTTTATATTGCTCAAAAACAAAATAATAATTGGATACCTTTAGCTGCTATGAAATATATAGCAAAATTTCTAGATATGCCGTACATAAAAGTTTATGAAGTTGCTACTTTTTATTCAATGTATAATTTATCACCAGTAGGTGAATATTTTGTTCAAGTTTGTACCACAACACCATGTATGATAAGGGGAGCCTATAAATTAGTTGAAGCATGTAAAGAAAAGATTTCTGAAAATGAGTCTGAGTTATCAAGTAATAAAAGCTGTTCATGGGTAGAAGTTGAATGTCTGGGGGCTTGTGTTAATGCTCCTATGATGCAGATAAATGATGATTATTATGAAGATCTTGACAAAGAAAAAACCCTAAAAATTTTAGATCAAATTTTAAAAGGTGAAAAACCTAAACCAGGTTCTTACAGAGGAAGAGTAAATACTGAACCTGAAAACAATAGAAAAACACTAATGGATGTAAAAAATGCTTAAAGATCAAGATAGAATTTTTAAAAATTTATATAACGATTTAGGTTCTGACATTGTCTCATCTCAGAAAAGAGGTGATTGGGAAAATACTAAAGATCTAATTGATAAAGGTAGAGACTGGATAATAAGCGAAATAAAAGATTCTCAATTGAGAGGAAGAGGCGGCGCTGGTTTTCCAACTGGACTAAAATGGTCTTTTGCACCAAAAGAAGTTAATTCAAGACCACATTATTTAGTAATTAATGGTGATGAGTCTGAACCTGGAACTTGTAAAGATAGAGATATATTAAGATTTGAGCCTCATAAATTAATTGAGGGATGTTTAATAGCTTCCTATGCTGTTCAAGCTCATGTTTGTTATATTTATATAAGGGGTGAATATTTTATAGATGGCCAAAAACTTCAGGTTGCAATCAACGAGGCCTATGAAAAAAAATTAATAGGTAAAAATGCGGCTGGAACTGGTTGGGATCTTGATATTTATATTCATTATGGAGCTGGAGCATATATTTGTGGTGAAGAAACTGCTTTACTTGAAAGTATTGAAGGTAAAAAAGGTCAACCAAGATTAAAACCCCCTTTTCCAGCATTAATAGGACTCTATGGATGTCCAACAATAATAAATAATGTTGAAACTATAGCTGTTGTTCCAACAATTCTTCGAAGGGGTGGTAAATGGTTTTCCTCTTTAGGCAGAGAAAAAAATACAGGCACTAAGATTTTCTGTATATCAGGAAATGTAAATAACCCATGTAATGTAGAGGAAGAAATGAGCATTCCTCTAAAAGAATTAATTGAAGTTCATGCTGGAGGCGTTATTGGAGGTTGGGAAAATTTACAAGCTGTTATTCCGGGTGGTTCATCAATGCCATTAATACCTAAAGATAAATGTGAAACTTTGACGATGGATTTTGACTCATTGGTAGCTGAAAAAAGTGGATTGGGAACAGCTGGTATCGTTGTAATCAATAAAGACCAAGACATAATAAAATGTATGGCAAGAATTGCAAGATTTTATAAACATGAGAGTTGTGGTCAATGTACACCATGTAGAGAGGGATCAGGATGGATGTGGAGAATGCTTGAGCGAATGGTTAAAGGAGAAGCTTCGAAAGATGAAGTAGAAATGTTAGGAGATGTTACAAAACAGATCGAAGGTCACACTATTTGTGCGTTTGGAGAAGGTTCATCTTGGCCAGTTCAAGGACTTTTAAGACACTTTAAAGATGAAATTAAAAAGAGAAATAAATTTGATCCAGTTATAAAAGAAAATAAAAATATTCCATATTTAGTGGATCAACATTTACTGGATAAAAATGCTTAAATTAAAAGTAAATGATATCGATATTGAAGTCGAAGAAGGTTTAACAGTACTTCAAGCTTGTGAAAAAGCTGGATTTGAAATTCCAAGATTTTGTTATCATGAAAAACTATCTATAGCAGGTAATTGTAGAATGTGTTTAGTTGAAATGGAAAAGTCACCTAAACCAATCGCTTCTTGTGCTATGCCTGCCGCTAATGGAATGGTAATTAAAACAAATACTCCAAAAATAGAAAAATCTCGTAAAGGAGTAATGGAATTTTTACTAGCAAATCACCCTTTAGATTGTCCGGTTTGTGATCAAGGAGGAGAATGCGACCTTCAAGATCAATCAATGTTTTACGGTATTGATAAATCTAGGTTTAAAGAAAATAAAAGAGCTGTTCCGGATAAAAATATGGGACCATTAATTAAGACCCAAATGACAAGATGTATTCATTGCACAAGATGTATAAGATTTGCAACGGAAATAGCAGGTGTACCAGAACTTGGAGCAATTGGTAGAGGTGAGGATATGCAAATTACAACTTACTTGGAACAGTCAGTCAAATCAGAACTGTCGGGTAATGTAATTGATCTTTGTCCTGTTGGTGCACTAACCTCGAAGCCATATGTTTTTGAAGCAAGACCTTGGGAATTAAAGAAAACTGAAACTATTGATGTAATGGATGCTGTTGGCTCAAATATAAGAGTAGATACTTATGACTGGGAAGTAAAAAGAGTTTTGCCAATAATTAATGAAGATATTAATGAAGAATGGATATCGGACAAGACCAGATATGCATGTGATGGCTTGTTAAACCAAAGACTTGACACACCTTATATAAAATATAATAAAAAATTTGAAAAAGCTTCATGGAGTGAAGTTTACAAAATCATTAAATCTAAATTAGAAAATACAAATAATGATAAAATTTGTGGTTTTGTAGGTGATATAATAAATATGCAAGCAAGCTTCATATTTAAAGAGTTTTTTGACAGAAGTTTGAATTCACAAAATTACGACTCTAGGTCATCTAATAGCTTTATAGAACATTCAATTAGGGAAAATTATTTATTTAATTCAACAATAAATGGAATTGAAGAATCAGATTTTATTTTGCTAGTTGGAACAAATCCAAGGTTTGAAGCAACAATGGTAAATTCACGAATAAGGAAAGCATTTTTAAATAATAATACAAAAATTTTATCATTAAACGAGATTGGTGATTTAACTTACCCATATCAGAGTTTAGATGGAAATACTCAGACCTTAAAAGAGATTACTGAAAATAAATCAGATATTTCTGCAGAGATACTTAATTCAAAAAAACCAATGATTATATTAGGTGAGTCATTTTTTAAATGTAAATCAGCAAATTACTTATTTAGTTCAATTAAAAATTTTTTAATTAGAAATAATAAATTTACTAACGAATGGAGTCCATTGAATGTTTTATCATCTGATGCAGCAACAATAGGTAGCTTAGATTTAGATATAGTAAATTTAAAAAAAGATTTATTTAGCGATCTTAATAATAATAAGTTTGAAATAGTTTTTTTACTTGGAAGGGATAATTTAAACTTTAATAAAAAAAATGAGTTTGTAATTTACCAAGGTAGTCATGGTGATAAAGGAGCAGAAATAGCTGATATCATTCTTCCTGGAGCTGCTTATACTGAACAGTCTGGCCATTTTACAAATATAGAGGGTAAAATACAAAAAGCATTTAAAGCATCCTATCCACCAGGAGAAGCAAAAGAAGATTGGGAAATTATTAACGATTTAGCTGAACTAATTAATAATAGAAAATTATTCAATGATAAAGATGAACTGGAAAGTAGTATGTTTAATTATTTAAAAATTAAAAAAGATAAACAAAAATTTGGACATACTGAGGAAATCGATGAAAAAGATTTTCAAAATGAAAAATTAGAAGTAGATTTTAAAGATTATTATTTTTCCAATGTGGTCGCTCGAGCATCCAAAACCATGTTAGATTGTAATAATGCAAAATTAGACATTAGAAAAACAGGAACAGAAGGATAATTATGGATTATTTATCTTCTATTTTTCAAGAAGTGTATAAAATTTTATTTTTACTTGTGCCGGTGCTTGTTTCTGTAGCTATGATTGTTTGGTTGGATAGAAGGGTATGGGCCTTTGTTCAAAAAAGACAAGGTCCAAATGTAGTTGGTCCTTTTGGTTTATTACAATCTTTAGCAGATGCGTTAAAATATATCTTTAAAGAAATAATTATACCTGCAAGTTCGAACAAGATTATTTTTATTCTTGCACCCATAATTACAATGACGTTAGCTTTAATAGCTTGGGCTGTAATACCTTTTGGAGAAAATCAAGTTCTATCTAATATTAATGTAGGAATTTTATATATTTTTGCAGTCTCCTCTTTGGGAGTTTATGGAATTATAATGGGGGGATGGGCTTCAAATTCAAAGTATCCATTTTTAGGATCAATAAGATCCGCAGCACAGATGGTATCTTATGAGGTATCAATTGGAATAATAATTATTAACGTTTTACTCTGTGTTGGTTCACTTAACTTAAATGACATTGTTGTTGCACAAAAAGAAATGTGGTTTGTCATTCCATTATTTCCAATGTTTGTAATTTATTTTATTTCTGCCTTAGCTGAAACAAATAGACCTCCATTCGATTTACCTGAGGCAGAGGCTGAATTGGTGGCTGGCTATCAGACAGAATATTCAGGTATGATGTACGCAATGTTTTGGTTGGGAGAGTATGCAAATATTCTTTTAATGTGTGCTTTAGGATCTATTTTATTTTTAGGTGGTTGGCTTTCACCTTTAGATTTGTTTCCATTTAATCTAATTCCAGGCGCAATTTGGTTAATTTTTAAAATTTTATTTTTGTTTATACTTTTTGCTTTAGTTAAAGCTATTGTTCCTCGTTATAGATATGACCAATTAATGAGATTAGGTTGGAAAATATTCTTACCATTTTCTTTAGTTTATGTAATATTAACTGCTAGTTATTTATTTTATTTTAACCTTTTGCCAATTAACTAATGAAAATTTCAAGATTTTTAAAAACAATATTGATGACAGACTTTATAGGTGGTCTCTTCATAGCTTCTAAGGAATTATTTAAATCAAAAAAAACTATAAATTATCCTTTTGAAAAGGGGAAAATTAGCCCTAGGTTCAGAGGAGAACACGCACTAAGAAGATATCCTAATGGTGAAGAAAGGTGTATTGCTTGCAAATTATGTGAGGCTGTTTGCCCTGCGCAAGCTATTACAATTGAGTCATCTCAGAGGGAAGATGGTAGTAGAAAAACTACTCGTTATGATATTGATATGATGAAATGTATCTATTGTGGTCTTTGTGAGGAGTCTTGTCCTGTAGATGCAATAGTTCAGGGACCTAATTTTGAATTTTCTACTGAAACAAGGGAAGAGCTTTATTATACAAAAGAAAAACTTCTTGATAATGGTGATAGATGGGAGAATATTTTAGCAGCAAATATTAAATCAGATAATCCATACAGATAATTTAATGATCGCGCATTCAATCTTTTTTTATTTTTTTTCAATTATTGCTGTTATTTCAGCGATTATGGTAACTGCCTCAAAGAATACAGTTCATTCAGTATTTTTTTTGATTTTAGATTTTATAAGTATTTCCTGCCTTTTTATAATGATTGGTGCAGAGTTTTTGGGGATGATTATGCTAATTGTTTATGTTGGAGCAGTTGCTGTACTTTTTTTATTTGTAGTAATGATGTTAAATGTTGCTCAACAAAAAAATCAATGGTTCTTGTCAAAATCAAGCTCTAGTCACATTCCTATTGGGTTGATCATAAGTGCAATAATATTTTTTGAATTGATAATTGTAGTTGGTGGATGGAAATATAAACCAACCCTTATCGAAACAGAAAATTCTATTTTAACTAATGAGCTAACCAATACTCATTCTTTAGGCCAGGTTTTGTATACAGATTATATTCATGTTTTTCAAATTAGCGGGATGATTTTATTAATTGCAATGATTGGTGCCATTGTTCTTACATTTAGACAAAGAGAAGGTGTAAAAAAACAAAGTTATTTAAAGCAAATTTCTAGAGAAAGATCAGAAGGAGTTGAAGTTTTAGATGTAGCTCCTAAAAAAGGTATTAGAATAGATGATTGATATAGGTTTAGGACACTATCTAACTTTAGGTGCTGTAATATTTACGATTGGTGTAATCGGTATCTTTTTGAATAGAAAGAATATTATTGTTATACTTATGAGTATAGAGCTAATCTTACTAGCTGTTAATATTAATTTAGTTTCATTTTCAATCTATCTTAATGATTTATCTGGTCAAATATTTACTTTATTTATCCTTACCGTTGCAGCTGCTGAGGCTGCTATAGGTTTAGCTATAATTGTTGTTTATTACAGAAATTCAGGTTCTATACGAGTGGAGGAAATCGATCAACTAAAAGGATAAAATGGAAATTCTAATTATATCATTACCATTAGTTGCTGCGATTATTTCTGGATTTTTTGGAAAATTAATTGGAGATAGAAACTCTGAACTTCTAACAAGTTTTTTTGTCTTGGTATCTGCAATTTTATCAGTAATTATTTTGTATGATGTAATAGTAAACCAATATCAAAATAATACCATTCTAGCTACGTGGATAAATTCAGGATCTCTTCAAGTTAATTGGTCAATAAAAATAGACTCACTATCTGCAATAATGTTGGTAGTTGTAACATCTGTATCTTCTTTAGTGCATATCTATTCCATAGGTTACATGTCTCACGATCCTCATAAACCAAGATTTATGGCGTATTTATCATTGTTTACTTTTGCCATGTTAATGTTGGTAACAGCTGATAATTTCATTCAATTATTTTTTGGTTGGGAAGGAGTTGGTCTTTGCTCATATTTTTTAATTGGTTTTTGGTTTAAAAAAGAGTCAGCAAATGCTGCTGCGATTAAAGCATTTGTAGTAAATAGGGTTGGTGATTTTGGATTTGCCCTAGGGATTTTTTTAATCTTCTATTTATTTGATACTGTAAATTATAACGAAGTATTTGAACAAATTCCTTCAGTATTAGATAAAGATTTAACCTTTTTAGGTTTTAAAACTAATGCAGTAGATTTAATTTGTTTGCTTCTGTTTATAGGAGCAATGGGAAAATCTGCTCAAATTCTGTTACATACTTGGTTACCAGATGCTATGGAGGGACCAACTCCGGTATCTGCACTTATACATGCAGCCACCATGGTGACAGCTGGTGTTTTTTTGGTTGTAAGATGCTCGCCTATTTATGAGTACTCTGAGTTAACTCTTAACATAATCACTATTGTTGGAATGAGCACTGCTTTTTTTGCTGCATCAGTGGCACTTGTTCAAAAAGATATAAAAAAAATAATTGCTTATTCTACTTGTAGTCAATTAGGTTATATGTTTTTTGCAACTGGTGTGGGCGCTTATAATGTGGCTATGTTCCACCTATTTACACATGCATTTTTCAAAGCTTTGCTTTTTTTGGGATCGGGATCAGTTATACATGCATTCAAAGATGAGCAGAATATTGATAACATGGGAGGTGTATGGAAAAAATTACCTTATACATATGTCTTAATGATCATAGGCACATTAGCTCTAACTGGCTTCCCCTTTTTATCTGGATTTTACTCAAAAGATGCAATAATTGAATTTGCATATCTAAAAGGAAACACGACAGGTTACTATGCTGCAGGTATAGGAATTCTTACGGCATTTCTTACGTCAATTTATTCTTGGAGATTAATTTTTAAAACATTCCATGGTGAATATAATAATAAAGATATGAAGATAGAGGAAACTCATGAGTCTCCATTAGTGATGATAATACCTTTGGTCTTTCTTTCAATTGGATCTATATTCGCAGGATTTATTTTTAAAGATTTATTTATAGGAAGCAATTTTTGGCAAGAGGCGATTTTCTTTTTGGAACCTCTGAGCACAGATCACCCACCTGTATGGTTTTTAATACTTACCCCTACATTAGTAATTTTATCTATACCTTTTGCATATCTCTTATTTGTTAAAAATAAAAGTTATTGTGAGCGGATAGCAAATGTTAATAGACCACTTTATAATTTTTTACTGAATAAATGGTATTTTGATGAATTCTATGAAATTATTATAATTAATCCATCCAAAAGGCTAGGGTTATTTTTGTGGAAATTTTTTGATATTAAAATTATTGATGGTTTTGGTCCTGACGGAGTTGCAGAGTTAATAAAAAGAATTTCCTTAAAAGCAAAAAAATTTCAAAGTGGATTTATTTATCATTATGCTTTTGTAATGTTATTAGGTTTTTCTGCATTATTAACCTTTTTAATTGTAAAATAATGAATTTCCCAATAATTTCATCACTAATTCTTTTACCAACTATCGGTGCTTTCTTTTTGTTTTTCACAAAAAGCAAAAAAGAAAATAATATAACCGTTAAATATGTTGCATTATTTACATCTTTAGTAAATTTTTTTTTGTCAATTTATTTATGGATATTATTTGATCAGTCTATTTCGAATTTTCAATTTGTTGAAAATAGAATTTGGATTGAAGACTTTATAAATTATAAAGTTGGTGTTGATGGTATTTCAATTCTATTCATTATTTTAACAACTTTTATTACTCCACTTTGTATTATCTCAGTGAATAATTCTATAAAAAATCGACTTAATGAATTTTTAATAGCCATATTAATAATGGAATCATTTATGATTGGAGTCTTTTGTTCACTAGATCTAGTTGTTTTTTATTTATTTTTTGAGGCTGGGCTAATTCCAATGTTTTTGATTATTGGTATATGGGGCGGTTCTAGACGAGTTTATTCCGCCTTTAAGTTTTTTTTATTTACACTACTTGGATCTGTCTTGATGTTAGTGGCAATAATTTCAATTTATTGGATTACAGGAACAACTGATATAACAAAGCTATATGAATTAGGAATTGATAGTAAATATCAGAATTTATTATGGTTAGCTTTCTTTAGTTCATTTGCTGTAAAAACTCCAATGTGGCCAGTTCACACGTGGTTACCAGATGCTCATGTTGAAGCTCCAACCGCCGGTTCAGTTCTATTAGCTGCAATTTTACTTAAAATGGCAGGATATGGTTTTATAAGATTTTCTCTAGGATTATTCCCAGTGGCATCAGATTTTTTCACTCCTTTTGTTTATACTTTAAGTGTAATTGCAATTATTTTCACATCATTGATTGCATTAATGCAAGAAGACATGAAAAAATTAATTGCGTATTCGTCTGTTGCACATATGGGTTTTGTTACTTTAGGGGTTTTTACAATTCAACAACAGGGAATTGAAGGAAGTATTATACAGATGATAAGTCATGGACTAGTTTCAGCTGGTTTATTCTTATGCGTTGGGGTTGTATATGACCGTATGCATTCAAGGATGATTAATAAATATGGTGGAATAGTTAGTATAGTTCCAAAGTATTCAGTTTTATTCATGATATTCACTTTAGCTTCTCTAGGACTACCAGGCACAAGTGGATTTATTGGTGAATTTTTAATTTTAATGGGTGCTTTCAAAGATAACTTTTTGGTAGCTGTAATAGCTAGTATTGGAGTAATATTAGGTGCAGCTTATATTCTTTGGTTATATAAAAGAGTAGTTTTTGGAAAGTTGATTAATTTAGATCTCAAGGAAATGATAGACCTTAATAAATCAGAATTATTTATATTATCCTCTTTAGCAATACCCATTTTGTTTTTTGGTTTTTACCCTGAACCTTTACTAAATACAATTGAGGTTTCAATAAGTGATTTTATTACTATGTATAAATTAAACTTAGCGAACAATTAAAAATGATAAAACTAGAATTAGTATTTCCAGAAATTTTTTTATCATTATCAATTATGTTTTTATTAATTTTTGGAGTTTTTAAAAAAGACAGTTCAAGATTAATTCAAAATATTTCATTGATAGCTTTATTAATTACTGCTGTCCTAATATTTAATGAAACCTTAGGAATAAATGAGGATAAATTGTTTAATAATAGTTTTGTGATTGATTATTTATCATCTTTTATGAAAATAGTTACTCTAATTTCAGCTTTTCTAGTTTTGGTGATATCATCAAGTTACCTCAAAACTTTCAAAATCTTTAAAATTGAATATCCAATATTAATACTAAGTTCAGTTTTAGGAATGATGATAATGATTAGCTCTAATGATTTAATTGTTTTTTATATGGGTTTAGAATTACAATCTTTAGCATTATATGTTTTAGCATCATTCAATAGAGATCAATTAAAATCTTCTGAAGCAGGATTAAAATATTTTGTATTAAGTGCTTTATCTTCAGGATTATTATTATATGGATGTTCTCTAATTTATGGTTTTACAGGATCTACTAACTTTGATTTGATTGGCTTACGATTAAATTCCTACGAATATACACTTACGTTTGGAATTGTTTTCATTCTAGTGGGTCTTGCATTTAAAATTTCAGCAGTGCCATTTCACATGTGGGCTCCAGATGTATACGAGGGTTCACCAACATCTGTAACTTTATTTTTTACTATGGTGCCTAAAATTGCTGCACTAACAGTATTTATAAGATTTTTGTATGTACCATTTTTAAATCTAATTGAACAATGGCAAATGATATTAGTCTTTTTGTCAATAGCCTCTATGCTTTTTGGAGCAATAGCAGCTATAGGACAAACAAATTTAAAAAGACTTATAGCATATAGCTCCATAGGACATGTTGGGTATGCTTTAGCAGGACTTGCAACAGGATCAAATGATGGCATTCAAAGTTCAATAATTTACATTACCATTTATATATTGATGAATTTGGGTTTATTTTCATGTCTGTTAATGATGAAAAGAAACAATAACTATTTTGAAGATATTGAAGATTTATCTGGTTTATCTAAAAATCATCCTCTTTTATCACTTTCATTACTTATAATTTTATTTTCTTTAGCAGGTATTCCACCATTAGCAGGTTTTTTTGCAAAATTTTACATATTTAAATCTGTTATAGAACAATCAATGTTTTTTTTAGCTATTGTTGGATTATTATCAACTGTCGTAGCAGCTTTTTATTATTTAAGAATAATTAAGATTATTTATTTTGATAAAGAAAAAGAAAAATATGACACTGATCATAGTTTATGGTTAAAATTTTCTCTCACATTTTCTACGTTAGTAATTTTAATTTATTTTATGTTTCCAAGTCAATTAATTGAAGTGGTTTCTAAAATAAATATTATTTGATGAAGTTCATAATTTATAGATTTAAAAAAGTAAAAAGTACAAATGATACCGCAATAAGAATATTAAAAAAATTTAAGAATAATTATGGAATGATCATATCTGAAACTCAAACTAATGGTCGAGGACAATATGGAAATAAGTGGATTTCTCTTAATGGTAATTTGTTTATGAGTTTATTTTTTGAAATTGAAAATTTTAGATTTTCACTAACTAAATTGACAACTTTAAATTGCTTATTAATTAAAAAAGTTCTTTCATTTTACTATAAAAAAAAAATAGTCCTTAAAAAACCTAATGATTTAATTATAGATAAAAAAAAAATCTGTGGAATATTGCAAGAAACAGTTTCAATTAATGGTAAAAAATTCTTAGTTGTTGGTATTGGTTTGAACTTGATAAAAAATCCAAATATAAGAGACTATCCAACAACAAATCTTTATACGTTGACAAATAAAAAGGTACCAAAAAAAAAAAATTGAGAATGAAATTAAAAAAATTTTTGAAAAGAATTTAAATAAATTTAATAGATTTAAAAAAAATTAATGATTTTATGTATATTCTAGGTGATATTGGAAACTCAGAAACAAAAGTATTTTTAGTTAATTCAAAGAAAAAAGTTTTAAAGACAATTACTTTCTCCTCGAAAAAAATTAATAACAAGATTTTAAATGAAAAATTTAAATCATTTAAAAATAATTATCACAAAATAAGCAAAGTTTTATTTTGTAGTGTAGTTCCAAAATCTTTTAAATTGATTAGTAACTTTTTATCAAAAAAAATAAACAAAAGATGCTATGAAATTAAAAGTTTAAATTTGAAAAATTTAATAAAAATTAATGTCAATTTTAAACAAGTTGGTTCTGATAGACTTGCTAATTCAATAAGTTTAATTAATAATAAAGATAATTTTATAATCATTGATTTTGGTACAGCAACGACTTTTGATGTTATCATCAAAGATACTTATATAGGTGGGGTTATAGCTCCTGGAATAAGAATTTCTTTAAATACTTTATCTGATAAAGCTACTTTAATTCCAAAAATAAATTTAAAAAAAATAAAAAATATTATTGGGATAGACACCGTTACTGCTGTTAGATCAGGTTTTTTCTGGGGTTATGCAGGATTAATTGACAATATTGTTAATTTGATTAAGAAAGAGACAAATAAATCTTTTAAGGTAGTTATTACTGGAGGTTTTTCGAATTTATTTAAAAAATCGATTAAAACAAAAGTAGTACTTAATAAAGAAATCACAGTTAAAGGTCTTATAAAGATTTCAGAATTAATGAAATAAATGAAAGAAGAATTATTATTTTGTCCTCTTGGAGGATCTGGAGAAATTGGGATGAACATGAACCTTTTTGGTTATGGTTCACCTGGCGATCATAAATGGATAATGGTTGATATTGGTGTTACTTTTGCTGATGATACTATTCCTGGAATTGATTTAATTTATCCTGATCCAGGTTTTATTGTTGAAAGAAAAGATAATCTTCTTGGTATTGTTTTAACTCATGCACATGAAGATCATATTGGAGCAATTGCACACTTGTGGCCGAAACTAAAATGTAAAATTTACGCAACTCCTTTTACAGCAATTTTGATAAAAGAAAAATTTAAAGAAAAACATATAGATGTTACAAAAGATTTAATAATTGTTCAGCTTAATGGAAATATCAAATTAGAACCTTTCGATATAGAATATATAACGTTAACTCACTCTATATTAGAGCCCAATGGTTTGAGAATTAAAACACCTGGAGGAGTTATATTACACACAGGAGATTGGAAAGTAGATCCAAATCCTCTTATAGGAGAGGAAATTAATTCAAAAAGATTGAAGGAAATTGGAAATGAAGGTGTCCTGGCGATGATCTGTGACTCTACAAATGTATTTAGTGCTGGTAGATCAGGCTCAGAATTAGACGTGAGAAAAAATATTTTAAATATAATGGAACGTTTAAAAAAAAGGATAATTGTAACATCATTTGCTTCGAATGTAGCTAGAATGGAAACGATTTTTTATTGTGCAGAAAAAACAGGTAGACAAATTTCATTAGTTGGAAGATCAATGCACAGAATTTATAAAGCAGCTCGTCAATGTGGTTATTTAAAAGACACAATAAACCCAATAGATCCTAGAGATGCTAAAAATTTTCCAAGAGAAAAAATTGTATACCTATGTACCGGAAGTCAAGGTGAACCTATGGGTGCCATGATGAGAATATCAAGTTATATTCATCCGGATATCTTTTTAGAGAGAGGAGATGCAGTTATTTTTTCATCAAAAATAATTCCTGGAAATGAAAAAAAATTGTATAAATTGCACAACCAATTAGTTAAGGAGGGTATTGAAGTTATTTCAGAAGAGACTGATTTTATCCATGTTTCTGGTCATCCTAATCGAGAAGATTTAAAAGACATGTATCAATGGGTTAAACCAAAATGTGTTATTCCTGTTCACGGAGAACATAGACACATGATTGAACACATTAGCTTCGCAAAAGAAATGCAAGTACCATATCCAGTTAGAGTAGAGAACGGTGATATTGTAAAACTTTACCCTGGAGATAAACCTGAGGTTTATGATAAAGCCCCTAGTGGAAGATTATTTTTAGATGGAAATGTAAGTGTTGAAGAGGATGCACAGTCAATAAAAGATAGACGGAATCTAGGTACGAATGGCTATTTAGAAATAACAATTCTTATAACACCCAAAGGAAATATTCATAATAATCCAATAATTACATTTAAAGGATTACCAATTAATGAAAAAGAAGAATTTATTTATGGATTAGAGGAAGAAATAGAAAAAATAACGAAAACATTTAGAATTGGCGATAAAAAACAAGAAAATAATCTTATAGACACACTTAAAATTGAATGTAGAAAATTTACGAAGGAGAAGACAGGAAAAAAACCTTTTACAAACATCAATTTAGTAAAGATTTAAATGAGTGTCACAGGATTAGCTATAATTTATATTATAATTTGGTGGATAGTTTTCTTTGCAATTCTACCCATAGACGTTGAAAGAACAAAAATTTTAAAAGTTGATGGTGAGGATCCAGGATCTCCTGAGAATCCAAAAATGTTAAAAAAATTCATTTATTGCACAGTAATTACAACGTTTTTATTCATTATAATATATTTATTAATGAAATTTGAATATTTGAATTTAAGAAATATAATCATTTAACATGCTTATATCTAAATCTTTTATACCTGTACTTAAAAACAATCCATCAGAGGCAAAAATTAAGTCACATCAATTAATGCTTAGAGTAGGAATGATTAAACAATCATCAGCAGGTATTTATTCATGGCTACCACTAGGTTTTAAAGTTATGAAAAAAATAGAACAAATAGTTAGAGAAGAACAAAATAAAATTGGGGCCCAAGAAATTCTTATGCCAACAATTCAATCTAGTGAAATATGGAAAGAGAGCGGAAGATATAAGGATTATGGAGAAGAGATGCTAAGGATAAAAGATCGTCAAGGTCGTGAAATGCTTTATGGACCAACCAACGAAGAACTTGTTACTGATATTTTTAGATCATCTATAAAATCTTATAAATCTCTTCCACAACTTTTATATCACATTCAATGGAAGTTTAGAGATGAAATAAGACCAAGATTTGGAATAATGAGATGTAGAGAATTTTATATGAAGGATGCCTACTCTTTTGATGTAACTGATGAAGATGCATTGTTTTCATATAATAAATTTTTTTTATCATATTTAAAAACTTTTAAACGACTAAATCTCACAGCTATTCCTATGGCTGCTGACACAGGCCCAATAGGCGGTAACCTTTCACACGAATTCATCATTCTTGCAGACACAGGAGAAAGCAAGATTTATACTGATAAAAGAATTTTTGAATTAGATGCTGATGGAACAGAATTAAAAAAAGAGTCGCTTGAAAATTTAAGAAATAAATTTGAAAAATTTTATGCTGTTACTGACGAGAAATTTGATAAAGGGGAATTTGAAAAAAAAGTTTCGGAAAAAAATAGGCTACAAACAAAAGGCATAGAAGTTGGTCACATTTTTTATTTCGGAGACAAATATTCAAAACCAATGGACGCATCAGTTGATTTGCCAGGAGGAAAAAAAGATTTTCTTAAGATGGGTTCTTATGGAATAGGTGTATCAAGATTAGTTGGTGCAATAATTGAGGCCAAGTATGATGAAAAAAACAATATTATGAAATGGCCATTATCTATTGCTCCTTATGATATATCAATTATTCCAATGATAAATAAAAACGATAAAACTACTTTAAATAAAGCAAAAGAAATTTATGTTGAATTAGAGAAAAATAATATCGAAGCAATAATTGATGATACTGATGAAAATTTTTCATCAAAAATTAAAAAAATGAATCTTATTGGGTCGCCTTATCAAATAACAATTGGTAAACAATCAGATGAAAATTTAGTTGAATTTAGTGAAGTAGGAGAAGGATCTAAAAAAATTAGTTTAAAAGAAATAATTAAAATTATTAAAGAACAAAAAGAAAAAAATTGATTTCAACACTTGAAAAAGAAATAACTTTTAGATTTTTAAAAGCTAGAAAAAATGATGGATTTTTAAATATCATATCAATTTTTTCATTTATTGGAATTAGTTTGGGTGTTGCAATTCTTATAATTGTAATGTCAGTGATGAATGGCTTTAGAACTGAATTAATAAATAAAATTGTAGGGTTTAATGCGCATATAACGGTTAAGTCTTATGAAAAAAAATATATAGATCCTGCTAAATTTAATTATCCTCAGTTAAATTCAATAAGTAAAAATTTAATATCAAGTAATTCAGGCGAAGCAATAATTATTCAAAAAGATATTTCCAAAGGTGTTGTTTTAAGAGGATATTCTCAAAAAGATTTTTCAAAATTAAAAATAATCAAAGATGAAACTTTTGTAGGAGAAAGAAATAATTTAACAAAAAATTATATATCTTTAGGAAAAGAACTAAGTTTTACTCTAGGGCTTAAGATAGGAGATGATATTACAATAATGTCGTCGTCAGGTATAGAAACAGTTATAGGAACTCTCCCCAAAAAGAAAATTTTTACTGTTGTATCACTTTTTGAAAGTGGTTTAACTGATTTTGATAACAATATAGCTTTTATAAATTTGGATACATTAGATGAGTTTTTTAATTTAAGTAAAAATGATCGAAATCTTGAAATTTATTTAAAGAATCCTCAAAATATTGAAAACCAAAAATATATTGTTCAAAAGATTTTTCCAGATGAATTCGTTTATAGTTGGGCTGACACTAATAGTTCTCTATTTTCGGCTCTTAAAGTGGAGAGAAACGTAATGTTCATTATATTATCTCTAATTATTATCGTAGCAGCTTTCAATATTATTTCAGGTTTAACAATTTTGGTAAAAAATAAAACACGCGACATAGCTATTTTAAAGTCAATTGGTGTTTTAAATAAATCTATTGTTAAAATATTTTTTTTAATTGGAGTAATTATTGGAACTTCTGCAACAATATTTGGAATAATTTTAGGTATTACTTTTTCAATTTATGTAGAAAATTTACGTCAATTTTTAAGTTCAGTTTTTAATATAAGTTTGTTTCCTGAAGAGATTTATTTTTTAAGCACAATGCCGTCTGAAATTAATCCGATATCTATTATTATAATTTCTCTTTGCTCAATTTTAATAACTATAATTGTATCAATTTTTCCAGCTCTAAAAGCGGCAAAACTTGATCCTATAAAAGCTCTAAAATATGAATAACATAATTCAACTTTCAAAAATTAATAAATCTTTTAATGATTTAAAGAAAATTAATGTTTTAAAAAAAATTTCTTTTAAATTTAAAAAAGGAAAAATTTATTCCTTAATGGGCCCTTCTGGTTCTGGAAAATCAACATTATTAAATTTATTGTCATTAATTGATAGACCCAACTCTGGCTCAATAAGTATTGATAATCAGTTAATAAATTTTAAAGAGTCTGATAGAAACGATAAATTAAGAGCAAATAAAATAGGAATTATCTATCAACAAGATAATCTACTCCCTGATTTTACTGCTCTAGAGAATATTTATATGGCAGCCTTAGCAGCCGGAAATGATAGAAAATTATCTATATCGAAAGCAAAATCTTTATTAAGGAAGGTTGGATTGTCTAGCAGATCAAATCATTTTCCTAGCCAACTTTCTGGAGGTGAAAAACAAAGAATTTCAATCGCTAGAGCACTTATAAATGACCCGCAAATAATTTTAGCAGATGAACCAACAGGTAGTTTAGACCTCGAGACAGCAAAAGGAATTTTTAGAATTTTAAAAAACCAAATAAATTCAAATCGAATAATTATTTTTGCAACCCATAATAGATTTTTTGCGAATAAGTCAGATTGCTTGTTAGAAATAATTAATGGTAATATAAGAACCATTAATGGCTGAGTCAAACATTCAAAACTTTAATCACTTAAAAATTCATACCCAATATTCTATTTGTGAGGGCGCAATAAAGATTGAGGATTTAAAAGATATTTCTAAGGAGCTAAAATTAAAATCAGTAGCATTATGTGATACTGAAAATTTATGTGGAGCTTTAGAGTTTGCAGAGAAAGTATCAAAATCGGGCACACAACCAATTATTGGTACACAAATTAATTTTAAATATGGATCATCTATTGGATTGTTGCCTTTATTTGCTTTAAATGAAAATGGTTACAAAAGGATTATAGAACTTTCATCTTTGTCTTTTTTAAAAAACGATGAACTTTCAGACCCACATTTAGAGCTTAAAGAATTATTAGAATTAAATGAAGGTGTGTGCATATTCTCAGGAACCGTAAATGGTTTATTTGGAGATTTATTTAACAAAGGAAAATTTTCTGAAATTGATGATCTATATAGACAGCTTAAATCAAGTTTTAAAGATCGTTTCTATATTGAAATTCAACGTCATGGTGACCAAAATGAGTCTAGTTTTGAAAAATTTAATTTAGCAAAATCTTTTGAATTTGAGATTCCACTCATAGCAACAAATGAAGTTTTTTATATTAAAAAAGAAATGCATGAAGCTCATGATGCATTAATTTGTATTAAAAATAAAACATATGTTAACGAAAAAAATAGATTAAAATTTAGTGACCAGCATTATTTAAAAAGTGATATAGAAATGAATAAGTTGTTTTCAGATTTACCCGAAGCTCTAGAAAACAATTACAATTTTCCATTTAGATGCAGTTTTAGACCTATATTTTCAAAACCAATTTTGCCAAATATTAGTTCTGAAAAAGGTGGCAATGCTGATGAAATTTTAAAAAAAGACTCAATTGATGGTTTAACTGAAAAATTTTCAAAAAATTTTAACATAGAAAAAGAGAATCTTTTAAATAATAAAAAATACCTTAAGTACAAAGATAGGTTAGATCATGAATTAGATATTATAACAGAAATGAAATATTCTAGTTATTTTCTAATTGTTTCTGATTATATCAAATGGGCTAAAAAAAATGATATACCTGTTGGACCTGGCAGAGGTTCTGGAGCAGGATCTTTAGTTGCTTGGTGTCTCTCTATTACTGACGTAGACCCTATACAATTTAATCTTATTTTTGAAAGATTTTTAAATCCAGACAGGATTTCCATGCCAGATTTTGACATAGACTTCTGTGAGGAAAAAAGAGATTTAGTTTTTGATTATTTAACAAAGAAATACAAAGATAGCGTAGCTCATATAATTACCTTTGGAAAATTAAAAGCAAGAATGGTTATAAGGGATGTGGGTAGAGTTTTAGGTTTGGCTTATGGTTTTGTTGATAGTATATCTAAGATGATACCATTTGATCCTTCAAGACCACAAAACTTAACAGATTGTATATCTAGCGAACCTAGACTGCAAAAACTTATAAATGAAGACCCACGTGTTAAAAAATTAATTGATCTATCTTTAAAATTAGAGGGGTTGAATAGAAATTTCGCAACTCATGCAGCAGGGGTAGTTATTGCTGATAAAAAATTATCTGAAATTGTTCCTCTTTATAAAGATGTTTCTGCTAATTTATTGTTACCCTCAACTCAATTTGATATGTATTCAGCTGAAAATGCAGGACTAATTAAATTTGATTTTTTAGGTTTAAAAACTCTTACCGTTATAAATAATACGCAAAAACTTATCAAAAAAAAATTCAAAGAATTCAATATAGATAATATCAATTATGAAGACCAAAAAGTTTTTGAATTATTGTCATCAGGAAAAACTGTTGGATTATTTCAAATAGAAAGTGCCGGTATGAGGGAGGCGCTTATTCAAATGAAACCAAATCATATTGAAGATATAATTGCACTTGTAGCATTATATAGACCAGGTCCTATGAGCAATATATCTACTTATAATGACTGTAAGCATGGTAAACAAACTCCTGATTATCTACATCCTAAGTTAGAAGAAATTTTGAAACCTACTTATGGAGTGATTATCTATCAAGAACAGGTAATGCAAATTGCTCAAAAATTATCAGGATTTACTGCAGGTCAAGCCGATATTTTAAGAAGAGCAATGGGAAAGAAAAAAAGAGCAGAGCTAGAAAAACAAAAACAAAATTTTATTGCTGGAGCAGTGAATAATGGAATTGCAAAAGATGTTGCCGCCAGTATCTTTTTAAAAATAGAGCCGTTTGCAGAATATGGTTTTAACAAAAGTCATGCCGCTGCTTATGCAATAATTTCTTATCAAACAGCGTATTTAAAAACATATTATCCAAAAGAATTTATAGCTGCATCAATGAGTATGGATATTTCTAATCAAAATAAGCTTAGTGAGTTTTATGAAGAATTGAAAAGATTAGAAATAAAAGTTTTAAGACCAGACATAAATGAATGTTATGCAGATTTTCGGACTGATGATGAAATGTTTTGTTATGCGCTAGGAGGCATAAAAGCTGTCGGTTTTGAGGCTATTTCAAACATTGTCCAAGAAAGAACTAAAAATGGAAAGTTTAAATCTATAAGTGATTTTTTAAATAGAGTGAATCCCAAAAATATAAATAAGCTTCAACTAGAAGGTTTAGTTAAAGCTGGGGCATTTGATAAATTTAACTCCAATAGAAAATCTCTATTTAATTCAATTCCTAATTGGATAACAAAGTCAAAAAATATATTTGAAAATAAAACCATTAATCAAATTGATTTATTTGGTGAAAATAATAATGAAGATCAGGAAATTATTTCAAGTTCACAAGATTGGAGTTTCGATGAAAGATTAGCAAAAGAATTTGAGTCTGTTGGTTTTTTTATTTCCGATCATCCACTTAATCAATATAAGGATATTTTTGATGATTATGAAATAATAAATTTTCAAAACTTTAATAATAATAAAGAATTGAAAGAAGCAAACTTTGCTGCAACTTTATTAAAAATACAAGAAAGAAAAACATCCAAGGGAAACGCATATGCAGTTTTAAAATTATCAGATTTATCGAGTGTTTTTGAATTATTTATTTTTTCTGATATTTTAGATTTAAATCGAGAAATTCTTAAAGAAGGAAATTCACTTATCTTAACAGTAGCTAAATCAATTTCTGAAGATGAAAATCGATTTAAAAGAATAAATGTAAGAAAGATTGGGTCATTAAAAGATTTGTTAAGTACCCCTCTAAATGAGGTAACATTTAATTTGAATTCTGTTGAAGAATTGAACGAAATTTCAAAATTTTTAACAAAAAAAGGCGAAACAATCGTAAATATTAAACTTTCCAATGAAGATAAAAACTTGAATTTTAAATTAAGGAATAAAAGAAATTTAGATAGAAAATCACTAAATCTCCTAAGAAATAAGGAAATTTCCTCAATTATTAATTAATTAATACTTGTTAATCCAAAGAAATCTTTGTAAATATTCACAAAATTTAAATAAATACGCACACAGTATTTGGTTTAATACCTCCGGTCCTTAGATGGAAATTACTGTGGTGGACTAACCGGGAATAAATATGAAGATACCAAACCTAACGATACAACAATTATTAGAAGCTGGCGTTCATCTTGGCCACAAAACTTTGAGATGGAATCCAAAAATGAAAAAATATATTTTTGGAAAAAGAGACTCAATTCACATAATTGATTTAACACAAACCTTAGAACTTACAAAAATAGCTCTTGAAAAAGTTTACGAAACAATAGCAAATAATGGAAAGATTTTGTTTGTCTCAACAAAAAAACAAGCCTCAGAGGCAATAGCTGAAGTGGCCAAAGATACAGATCAATATTTTGTAAATTACAGGTGGCTTGGAGGTATGTTAACAAATTGGGGAACAATTTCTAATTCAATAAAAAAACTTAAAAAATTAGAGAATGATCTAGTATCAGAAAATAGAGGATTTACAAAAAAAGAACTTTTAAAAATGAGTGTGAAAAAAGATAAACTTCAAAGATCTCTTGGTGGTATTTCCGAAATGAAAAAAGTTCCTGATTTAGTTTTTATAATTGATACAAACTACGAGTCGTTAGCAATTCAAGAGTCTGTAAAATTAAATATTCCAATAATAGCCATTCTTGATAGCAACTCTAATCCGGATGGTATAGATTACCCAATTCCTGGAAATGATGATGCTCGAAGAGCTATAGATCTTTATTGTAATTTAATTAAGGAGACAATTGTTGCAGCAAAAAAAGCTTCACCTTCTGTTGAACAATCTAAAGCTACTGAGAAAAAAGACAAAGACAAAGAAGAAAAAAATAAAAATAAAACGGTAGCAGAAATAGATAGAGACAAATTAGAAAAAAAATTTTCCGAAAAAAAAGAAAAATTAAACTAAATGAGTGATATAGAGAAAGTAAAGAAATTAAGAGAAGCTACAGGTGCAGGTTTTAAAGACTGTAACTTAGCGATTAAAGAGTCCTCAGGTGATTTAGACAAAGCAATTGAAATTTTGAGAGTTAAAGGAATAACCAAGGCTTCAAAAAAAATGTCTAGAGATGCAAAAGAAGGTGTTGTGGCAATAAGTGGAAATGAGCAAAAAACATCTATTATTGAAGTAAATTGTGAAACAGATTTTGTTGCAAAAAACGATGATTTCATTAATTTTGTAAAGGAACTCAGTGAAATTAATAATGAAAAAAACTCTGATATAGATGAAATTAAAAAATCAAAAATGAAAAACGATAATACAGTTGAGGATAATCTTGTAGCTTTAATTGCTAAAATTGGAGAAAAAATTACAATTGGAAAAACTAAAACAATATCAAATTCGTCATCAACAAATTATCAATATCTACATACTGTAGTAAAGGACAATTTAGCAAAATTAGCAGTTGTTGTCTCACTTGAGACCAAAGATCAGTCAGAAACTGTAAAGAACTTTGGAAAACAGCTTTCAATGCACATAGCAGCTTCAAATCCAATTGCGCTAGACTCTAGTTTAATTGATAAAGAAATTTTAGACAAGGAACAAAAATTGATTACTGAAGAGCTTAAAAATTCTGGTAAACCAGAGGATATTGCTAAAAAGATAAGTTTAGGTAAGATGAATAAATTTAAAGAGGAAAATGCTCTTTTAACCCAAGCATGGGTAATGGAACCAAAAAAAAAAGTTCAAGATGTATTAAAAGAGCTTGCTATAAATGATTTAAAAATTAAGGAGTTTAGCAGAATAAAAATAGGTGAATAAATGTTTAATGAAAAATCTCATAGCCAAAAAATGGACAAAGCTATTGAAGTCTTTTCAAAAGAACTGTCTTCACTAAGAACTGGACGAGCAAATGCTGCAATGCTCGATTTAATCAGAGTAGATGTGTACGGGCAACAAATGCCAATTAATCAAATAGGTAGCATAACCACACCAGAACCTAGAATGATAAATATTCAAATTTGGGATCAAAATAATGTACCCTTAGTAGATGCAGCGATAAAGAAATCAGAACTTGGTTTAAATCCACAAATTGATGGTCAATTAATTAGATTACCAATACCTGAATTAAACGAGGAAAGAAGAATTGAATTAAAAAAAATTATTAAATCTATGGGAGAAAAATGTAAAATATCGATTAGAAATATCAGAAGAGATGCCAATGAAGAACTAAAAAAACTTTTAAAATCAAAAGAAATTGGTGAGGATGAAGAAAAATCTTACGAAAAAAATGTACAAAATATTACTGATCAGCACATTAAAGTAGTTGATGAAAAAGTTCTATCTAAAGAAAAAGAAATAATGACAATATGAACCCTTTAAATCATGTGGCCATTATCATGGATGGTAATGGGAGATGGGGCCTTAAATATAAAAAT